>SCPP01000037.1_pt1:1252500-1395074 | contig 1395074 bp, 1979 predicted proteins | sample 6106811 | NCBI WGS metagenome assembly SCPP01 (sample SAMN10720449, study PRJNA508395) | human gut metagenome | isolation source: Participant 2 stool, 15 month | host: Homo sapiens | collected 2018
TCAATAGCATTCTCAGCGTGTCCGACCAGCACATCTGTAACCGCCTGCTGGAACGATGCTGCCACGTCTGCCTGGTTTATTTCCAGTCCCTTCATCCTGCAGCCGTTTAAATAATTGAGTACTGCCGATTTAAGCCCGCTGAAGCTGAAATCATAAACTCCGCCCACAATCTTTGCTCTCGGGAACTCTATGCTGTGCGGATCTCCCTCATGTGAAACCTTTTCTATCTTAGGACCGCCCGGATAGCCAAGTCCAATTGCTCTCGCTACCTTGTCAAAGGCCTCTCCTGCCGCATCATCCCTCGTACGTCCGAGGATCTCATATTTGCCGTAATCTACCACTCTCACCAGATGTGTGTGTCCTCCTGATACGACGAGTGCCAGAAATGGCGGCTCTAAGTCTTTATTTTCTATATAATTAGCGCTGATATGTCCCTCTATATGGTGCACTCCGACAAGAGGAATGTTTCTTGCGTATGCTATGGCCTTTGCTTCTGCCACGCCTACAAGCAGTGCTCCTACGAGCCCGGACCATATGTTACGCCTATTGCGTCTATATCGTCGAGTGTCATATGTGCATCTGAAAGAGCCTGCTCTATGACCTGATTAATTTTCTCAATATGCTTTCTGGAAGCTATCTCCGGTACTACCCCTCCATATAAAGTATGAAGAGCTATCTGCGATGAAATCACATTACTTCGCAGATCACGTCCATTTACTACAACTGCTGCCGCAGTCTCGTCGCATGAGCTTTCGATTGCAAGTATTTTAATTTCTTTTTGTTTCTGTATTTTCTGTCATTTTATTACACCAATCTTAATTATATTACTCTATTCTGTTTCCGTATCAGAATCTGCCGCAATCTTATAAAATGTAAGAATCCTCCAACAGCCTTCCTTATCCTGCGAGTACATATTCCTGATATGTCTTAGAATACGAGCTGCCCTCCTTCATGAAGTAAGATGCCTTTACATATGCAATTTTACTACCATTATCGGTGACATATTTTACATCATTGCTGTCACACACTCCCGTCTGAGCAAGTGTAATGCCCTGGTCCTTGTAGCTTTGCGCATCTGCCGTGACAGACTGTTTGTAGGTATCCTTTGGATTGTTTGCTGCAAGCTCGTCATCAAAAGCTTAAGCGCCTGGTCGGTGAGTGCATCAAGCTCTTCATCGCTATACTGCATACCATAGTAGCACTTCACAATCCTGTTATAAAGCTTCACCACCTCACGAGGTGTCTGCGGGTAGTTCTTGTCGAGATCCTTAGTTGTTATTCTTTGTACCTCGGTCAGTACCTTTTCCTTTTGATTAGCCCTTTTAGACTTGTCGTTTACGACATAAAACGAACCACATATCGCGGCAATCAGCGCTATTGTTAAAATAACTATACCTGTTTTCTTCATATCGCCCCTCCTTAGTCCTCGTCAAACATGAGCTCCACGCTCTTTGCGTCTTTTCCAAGATATGCGTTTGCAAAATATCCCTCACCTGTGGCATATAATCCTCTGCACGGACAAGCGACGGTGAAAATGTGTAAGCCACAACTCCTTCACGCCGGCTCTCTTTGCCATGTCTGCTGCCTCGTAAAGGTCATATGCTTATACTGCTTTGCTTTTACTATCTTTTCCTTTTCAGCATACATACCCTCGCAGATAAAAAGGTCTGATCCCTCTGCTGCCTCCACTATGTGCTCAAGTGGCCTTGAGTCCGTACAATATGTTACCTTTATGCCCTTTCTTGCAGGTCCAAGCACCATATCCGAGTATACACTCTTCCCTCAAATTCAACGGTATTGCCTTTCTGAAGAGGATTCCACAGGCGCATCGGAATTTCTTTTTCCTTTGCTCTTTCCACGGAAAATCTGCCACTACGCTTTATCTCAACCGAATAGCCATAGCACAGCACCGCATGCTTTACGCGGAATGCATGTATATGATATCCGTTCATCTCAAAATATTCATCCTGCTCATTGAGCTCTATGCATTTTATCTCAAAAGGCAGCTCCGGCGCAATCGTCCGAAGTGCGGTGACAACCCTTGTAAGCCCCTTAGGTCCAATAATGGTAAGCGGCTCGGTGCGCTCGGCATTTCCCATTGTAAGAAGAAGCCCCGGCAATCCGCTGATATGGTCTGCATGAAAGTGGGTGATGCATAAAATATCTATCGGCTTGAAATTGATTCCGGCCTCTTTCATCGCAATCTGCGTTCCCTCACCGCAGTCAATAAGTATATTGCTGCCGTTATATTTTAGTGAAAGTGCCGTAAGCCATCTGTTTGGCAAAGGCATCATGCCTGCTGTTCCAAGTAAACACACGTCTAACATAAATTTTCCTCCGCAGTATAGGACATGATGACACCGTCCTCTACCGGATGCTCATATAGATTTTTTCTGATTCCAAGGTTTACAAACCCCATCTTCTGATACAGTGATATCGCAGCCTCATTAGTCACCCTGGCTTCGAGCACAATGCGCTCAACACCTGACTCTTTTGCCTTTTCCTGCAAGCATCTGATAAGATGTGCACCCACACCTTTTCCTCGTGCTGATTTTTTGACTGCTATATTGGTCAGCTCTCCCTCATCAAATGACACATACGTGCACTGATACCCCAGTATCTCGCCATCCTCCTGTGCCACAAGCATGATATTCTCCGGAAGCCTCATGGCATCCAAAAATCCCTGTCTGCTCCAGGGCTGTGTGAAGCTGTCTTTTTCTATCTGCGCCACCGAGTCTGCATCCTCCGGCTCCATGGGTCTTATTATCATATTCTAAAATCTCTCTCCTTTTCCTGTCTCTCTCTCTCCGCCTGTGATAATCTGAGATACTCAGGCTTATGGTCTGCAGCATTTTCTGCCCTGCCCTGCTCATAGAGCACCTGTCCAAGACATGCTACAGCCGATGCTCTTTGCTTATTGCACATGGCAGGTGCAAAGTCATAGTCCACCTTTACGTGCTCATTAATATAATCCCTGAACACATCCACTCCGTCTCCAAGGAAAATCACCCTGCGGCCGAGCTCATTGATTTTGTCAACTATCTCTTCTATCATCACTACGCACTGCGGCAAAATGGTATTCATCCTGCCATCGGTAAAATCATACAGCCCTGTATAGGTCTGCTGTCTTCTTGCATCCATAAGCGGACACACAACATCTGCACTGCCCCACAGATTGTATGCTAGCGCATCTACAGTAGGCACAGAAACTATCTGCTTATCCAGTGCCATTGCAAGCCCCTTCGCCGTCGCAGAGCCTATACGAAGCCCTGTGAACGATCCCGGTCCTGCTGAGACTGCAATAAAATCTATAGTCTTAAGGTCAAGCTCTGTCATCTTAGCCACCTCATCAAGCATCGGAAGAAGTGTCTGCGAATGTGTCTTTCTTATAATTTATCGTGTATTCTCCTATCAGATTATCGTCCGATACGACAGCCACACTGGCCACAAGCCCTGAGCTGTCAAGCGCAAGTATCTTCATTATAAAACCTCTTTTATTGTTATTTTCTATAGTCAAAGCCTTTTCCAGGTCTTTTTCAATAGTAATCTCTTTTCTCTTCTTTGGGAGTATCTCCTCAATGAGATTTGCCCACTCTATCATCGTAAGCCCATCTCCGTAGAAATAATCCTCATAGCCTATTTCATCCATCTCCTCAATGTCACCAATCCTGTATACATCGAAATGATAAAACGGAAGCCTCCCTCCTCGTACACCTGCACTATGGTAAATTTAGGGCTGTTTATCGGCTCTGTTATGCCAAGCCCTCTGCTATGCCCTGCGTGAGCACTGTTTTACCCACTCCTAAATCACCCACAAGTGTACACACATCCCCCGGCTTTGCCTGCTGTCCAAGCGTAACCCCAAGTGCATGCGTATCATCTGCCGAAAAGCTTTCTATTACTGTTATATTTCCTTCACTACTCATATTACCAGCTTATACCCTTATCTATATCTTTTATCTTATATCTGTTTTTGTTTATTTGATTTTCAGTCTGTATTTCTCCAGTGTACTGCCTGCCAGCTCCTTTAACGGCTCATAGCTGTCCCCCAGCTGCTCCTTTGAGAGAATGTATGCATTCTTCCTGTTGCTGAATATAAGTATCCTCTTATCATTTGCCACGAATCTGTACACCTGCTCCCACGGAAGCTGCGCCATCTCATCTCCCTGGCTTACATTTATGTGCTTTTCGTCTACCGCAAAATGCAGTGGCTTTGAGAAAACCTCATTTGTCTTCATAATCATCTTTACCCTGCCCTTGAGTGAAAACGGCACATATAGCAGCACCAGAATACCAACTATAATATAAAGCACCACATACTCCGTATTGCCTTTTTGTGCGCTTAACACTGCTGCCGCAGCCAAGAGCACAGCAAACAGCAATGATATGACACCCTGACTGCCCTTGTACGCCTGCTCTATATTAAATGAATATAAATCTTTTTCTGTTACTTTTACATCAAATTCAAGCTTCATGTCCTGCTCCCAACTAAATATTTGGGTTTATTATAACATTCCTTTTAAAAAAAGAAAAGAGCGCAATTGACTGCGCTCTTTATGTTTGTGACTAATATATATTGTGTCAGGTATTTTCTCTATCCTCTGCCCTTTAAAACCGGTGACAGTCTCTTGTATATAAGCACTGTGATAAGTGTTGATATAAGTCCCTTTACGATGGTAAACGGAACATTGAATATTAAAAGTGCCTGCCACAGCTTGCCTACTGATGGGAGAAGCTCACTGTAGGCACCAATGATTGCTTCCATTGGCATGAACTTTGTGTATGCAGGATACACGATAAACAGATTCGACGGGAAGCTGACGATTCCCATTACCACTGAACCGACTACAGCGCCGATTATTGCACCCTTTTTTGACTTATTCTTCTTGTAGATAAGTCCTGCTGTTGCTGTAAATACTGCTCCAAGAATAAAGTTTGAAAGCTCTCCTACCGTAAAGCTCTGTGTTACTGTACAGTGAAGCAGGTTCTTGATAAACTCTACAATCACTCCTGCTAACGGTCCATATGCAAATGCGCCGATAAGTGCAGGCAGGTCTGAGAAATCAAACTTAATAAAGCCCGGCATGATTGGAATTGGGAACTCGAGGTACTGAAGTACAAATGCAAGTCCGCTTAACATTCCTGTGCCGACTAAAAGTCTGATGTTTACTTTTGATTTTGTGTTGTTTGTTGTTACGTCCATTTTACACTCCTTTGATGCTTAAGGAATCACGAGGATATTGTGAGTGCAGCTATCTAAAATCTGAATAGCGGCTTTAAAATCCCGGAAGAAAATCTTCCGGGACTTAATATCACAGTGTAATGACACCTAATAATCTTCTCTCATCCAGACTATACTGTCGGCTTCGGAATCACACCGAATCATGCCTTGCGGCTCGTGGGCTGTACCACCGGTAGGAATCGCACCCTGCCGAAGAATTCTTTTTTTTACAAACTTATGATATGCACTTTGAAGTGTTTTGTCAAGGTGTTTTTAATTATCAAGAATAATATTGTCAAAGAAATTATTTTTCTTGCCCTTTATGTAGTGTGGCTTTTGTTTCTGTTGTTATTATTCTTGCTGCCTGTACTATTTCTATCGTTTCTGCTATTCCTGCCACCGTTATTTCTATTACTTCTGTCAGCCTTGTTGGCAACACAGTCTTTGCCACTGCCGCTGTGTTCTGACTTACCGGCCTTGTCTGTGCCCTGTCCGATTTTCATGGTAAGCTGGATACGCTGCTTTTTGAGGTCAACGCTCATAACCTGCACATCTACTATGTCTCCTACACTGACAGCCTCAAGCGGGTGCTTGATATAGCGGTCACATATCTCTGAGATATGCACAAGTCCGTCCTGGTGTACTCCTATATCCACAAAGCATCCGAAATCTATTACGTTTCTGACTGTTCCCTTTAATACCATACCCGGTGTGAGGTCCTTCATCTCAAGGACATCGCTTCTTAGAATTGGCTTTGGCATATCCTCACGCGGGTCTCTTGCCGGCTTTTCAAGCTCTTTAACGATGTCGCGCAGTGTGATTTCACCAACTCCTGCCTCGTCTGCGAGCGCCTTATAATCAGATACCTTCTTTGAGATTCCAACTACATTTCTGTTCTTTACATCCTCCATTGTGTAGCCGAGCTTTTCAAGCACTGCCTTTGTGGCATCATATGACTCAGGATGCACGCCTGTGGCATCAAGCGGGTTCTTTCCGTCTGAGATACGCATGAAGCCTGCACACTGTTCAAATGCCTTCGGTCCAAGCTTTGCTACCTTAAGAAGCTGTGAACGTGATGTGAATTTACCGTTTTCCTCTCTGTAGTCCACGATGTTTTTGGCAATGGTCTTTGAGATGCCTGATATGTACTCAAGCAGTGAAACTGATGCCGTATTTAAATCTACACCAACCTTATTTACGCAGTCCTCTACAACTCCTCCGAGTGCCTCTGAGAGCTTTTTCTGGTTCATATCGTGCTGATACTGTCCGACTCCGATTGACTTTGGATCAATCTTTACAAGCTCAGCGAGCGGATCCTGAAGTCTACGCGCCATGGATGTCGCACTTCTTTGTCCTACATCGAAATTTGGAAATTCCTCCGTGGCAAGCTTGCTGGCTGAATATACAGACGCCCCTGCTTCATTTACTATGATGTACTGCACCTTTACCGGAATTTCCTTTAACAGCTCGACAATTACCTGCTCTGACTCACGCGATGCTGTTCCGTTTCCGAGTGAGATAAGAGTGACATGATGCTTGTCTATGAGCTTTTTGATTACGGCCTTTGCCTCCTCGACCTTGTTCTGTGGTGCTGTCGGGTAGATTACTGTGGTATCGAGCACCTTTCCTGTAGGGTCTACGACAGAAATCTTGCAGCCTGTACGGAATGCCGGATCCCATCCAAGCACAACCTGTCCTGCAATTGGAGGCTGCATGAGAAGCTGCTCCAAGTTCTTTCCGAATACCTTTATGGCACCATCCTCTGCTTCCTCTGTCAGATTGTTTCTGATTTCACGCTCTATGGCAGGTGCAATAAGCCTGTCGTACGCATCCTCCACTACCTCTGTAAGTACGGCTGCTGTAGGCGCTCCATCATTTGTGATAACCTGCTTTTAAGATATTTTATGATATCCTCTGTCGGTGCCTCTATCTTTACTGTGAGGATTTTTCCTTCTCACCACGAGTAATTGCGAGTGTTCTGTGACCTGCCACCTTGGAAAGAGCCTCATCAAATTCATAGTACATCTCATAGACAGACTCCGCCTTTGGATCCTTGGCTGTCGATATAAGACGCCCCTTTGCATGGTAAGCTCTCTGATTTTTGTTCTGTAACCGGCATTGTCGGATACGTTCTCTGCAATGATATCCTTTGCTCCGGCAAGTGCAGCCGCTTCATCTGCCACGTCTTTTTCTGCATCCACATATTTAGCTGCTTCTGCCATGATATCAACAGACGATTCCTGCGCTAAAATGGTCTGTGCCAGTGGCTCTAAGCCCTTTTCCTTTGCGATTGTGGCACGGGTTCTTCTCTTCGGACGGTAAGGTCTGTACAAATCGTCAACCGCCACCTGTGTCTGTGCCTCAAGGATTGCCTTCTTAAGCTCATCCGTAAGCTTGCCCTGCTCCTCAATGCTTGAAAGCACTGTCTGCTTCTTGTCCTCAAGATTACGTAGATATGTCAGTCTGTCGAAGAGATTTCTGAGCACCTCATCATTTAATGAGCCGGTTGCCTCCTTTCTGTATCTGGCGATAAAAGGAATGGTGTTTCCCTCATCTATCAGCTTGACAGCGGCCTCGGCCTGTCCTTTTTTAATCTGCAGTTCTTCTGCAATTGCAGCAATAATATCCATTTTTTTACCTCTTTAAAAAACTTATTCTTTTCGTATTATAAATGAAGTGATACAATAAAATCAACTTTATAGAAAGGAATTTTATTATGGATCCACAAAAATTTGATTATAATCAGGATTATAACTATAATTTCGGCAGCAATTATGGGCCGGGCTTTAATCCCAACAACAATTTCTACAATAAACGCTCACGCAATATGGAGGTTGCAGCACTTGTGCTTTCAATAATTGCTATCGCGTCGTGCAGCTGTATTTATGTGTCTATCATATGCGGCTCGCTTGCCATGATTTTTGCGTTACTGTCAAAAGGCGGTGCCACCTCAATGAGCAGCATGGCTATGACCTCATTCTGGATTGCGTTTGCCGCTGTTGTTATCACTCTTATTATCTATATCGGTTCGTTTGCCGCAATGCTTCACGAATATGGAAGCATAGAGGGTATATTAAAGGAATACCAGAATGACCGGTATCGACTACAATGAGCTACTTAAGCAGATGAATACCGCAAAATAATATAAGCATATTTTTGACTATACAGTTTACCACAATAATGGCAAGTGCAAGCCACATATATAATGGCCTGAAGTGCATTCCGATGTGCAGCCTGCCGCGGCTTATCCGCTGCAGTGTCTGTGACAGCATAAACCAGCCTCCAAAAACGGCTGTATACGGCACAAACGGATGGAGTACAAACGACCTTATCAGATGTCCATGCAGCAGCGCAAATGTGGCTCTCGTGCCACCGCACCCCGGACAATAGTAGCCTGTATATGCGTGCAGCGGACATGGAGGCACCTTTGTGAGTATCTGCGTACCGCATACTCCAATCACTGCCGCAAGAGCCGCAAATACAGCTATGCATATCCAGCCCGTTATATAGAAATACCTGTCGATTGTTTCATCTGTCTGCATGATATGTGTGGTCCTTCCTGTGATTTTGTGTAACCATATGCATACAAGTATATGCTATATATCTAACAATTGTCAAAGCATTAATTTAAACATTAACTTAAGCCTAACTTAAGCATTAATTCAAAACTATTATTTCAGGAGAAATATAATGAACCCAAAAAAGAAATCCAAAGAATTAAAAAGAATATCAAGAGAGAACCTGAACGGAAGATACAGACTTAGCATGAGCGTTTTTCTCACTGTCACACTCATAAATCTGTTTAGTGACCTGCCGTTTACCTACCTGCTCGGAAATGTATATGCGACAAAGGTTCAGACCGTCATCTACTACATTGCCGAGGTGCTTTTATCTATCGTGGTCGGCGTGCTGCAGATGGGACTCATACGTTTCCACCTTAATATGGCAAGAAAGAAAGAGTGCCGTATCAGCGATGTATTCTACTGCTTTACGAATCACTCCAACAGATATTTTGGAGCATACATCATATATTATGCCATCTCTATGATTGCAAAGGCACCTTTCCTTGTAGCCAAAAACTTTTTCAAGCTAAGCGGCGACACTATGGGAATTGCTATCGCTTTATATGCTGCAAGTGCCGTGCTCAGCTTTATTGTACTGGTTCTGTTTCCTTTTACCTGTATCTGGTACTCTCTCGTGATGATTTATCAGTATTTGCATGTCTGACTCATGCAATAAAGCTGATTCGCGGCAACATACTCGAAGTCATCTACATTAACGTAAGCTTCATCGGTATGCTTGTGCTTTGCGTGCTGTCGCTCGGCATCGGCCTGCTCTGGGTGGAGCCTTACTATGAGCAGACCTTTGCAAATCTCTTCCTCGAAGTGACGGGAGCTGCCGGCTGTGGACTGCATGGTGTAGTAATTCTACATCTGCAGCAACCGGTCCATAATCCTTGCTGCAACGCAGCTCTTGTCCATGATTTCAAGCTCTGTGCAGTCGTCAGCCGTGATGAGTGTGACCACATTGGTATCTGTTCCAAAGCCTGCGCCTGCTACCTTTAGGTTGTTTGCCACTATCATATCTGCATTTTCTTTGCAAGCTTTGCTTTCGAGTTTTCAAGCATATTCTGGGTTTCCATAGAAAAACCGCATATGAGCTGTCCCTTAGCCTTGTGTGCTCCGAGGTATGAAAGGATGTCCTCTGTGCGCTCAAGCTCAATTACAGACTCATATGAGCTGTCATTTTTCTTTATTTTCTCATCAGCCGGATGTGATGGACAAAAATCCGCTACTGCTGCGGTCATGATAATAATATCCTGTTCAGCAGCCTTTGATTTCACCACGTCTGCCATGTCTGCAGCCGATGTCACATTTACCACATCTACAAACATAGGTGGCGCAACCGATACTGAAGCGTTGACCAGTGTAACATGCGCACCGCGGAGCATACAGTTTTCTGCTATGGCACGCCCCATTTTGCCTGTTGAGTGATTGGTGATAAAACGTACCGGGTCTATTTTTTCCTGCGTTGCTCCGGCTGTGATGAGTACATTCTTGCCCGCCAGGTCCTTTTCACAGGCTATTGTCCTCATTATGTAGTTGAAAAGTGTCTGTGGCTCCGGCATTTTTCCTGCACCGGTGTCTCCGCATGCAAGATATCCTTCAGCCGGCTTTATCATCTCAAAGCCGTAGTGTTCGAGCTTTTTGATATTGTCCTGCACAATCCTGTTCTCGTACATATTGGTGTTCATGGCAGGAGAAACAAGCTTAGGACATTTGGCTGCAAGTATTGTGGTGGTAAGCATATCGTCTGCGATTCCGTTTGCCATCTTGCCTATCACATTGGCTGATGCAGGTGCCACCATAAAGATGTCTGCTCTCTTTGCGAGCGCCACATGCTCTACATTGAATTCAAAGTTTCTGTCAAATGTGTCCACGAGGCACTTGTTGCCTGTGAGAGTTTCAAATGTGATTGGATTTATAAAATTTGTTGCATTGTGTGTCATTATGACATTGACATCGGCGTGCTGTTTTACAAGCATACTCGCAAGGTTTGCTATCTTGTATGCCGCTATGCTTCCTGTCACTCCCAAAACTACTGTTTTTCCTTTTAACATGTTTTTCACCTCTGTATAAAACTATTATTATTCTGCAGTCATTTTTTGTTTACATCGCAAAATGCCTTGTAGCCATCCACAGACTTTGCACTTCTAGCTGCATTGGCAATGGCCTTTGCCATGACATAGGCACTCATTGGCCCCACCAGATTGATATCGGCAGGCACACTGCCCACTGATACGGCATAGATTGAATCTCCGTCTGCCATCGTGTGCACAGGTCTGATTGCTCTGCCATAGCCATTGTGAGCCATGGATGCCACCTTGTTGAGTGCGGTCTTGTCAAGCTTTGCATTTGTTATTATTGTACCAATTGTGGTGTTTCCTGTAAACATATTCTGAATCTTCGCCGCTGCCTCAAAATACGCTGTCTCGTCATCAAAAGCAGCCCATTTTCATCCAGTGCTCCGGCAATTTTCTTATCTGTATCTATGTCATATATATCACCAAGTGCATTCAGTGTCACCACTGCTCCAACCTTCAGCTCTCCAAGCTGTACTGCATAGGCTCCTATTCCGCTCTTCATGCTGCGCTCACGCCCCATATATTTGCCGACTGTTGCGCCCATTCCGGCTCCATAATTTCCCTGTAAAAAGGTATCATAGGAAGCGTTCTCACAAGCCTTGTATGCCATTTTGCCATCTGGCCTTGCATTTTATCACCTATTACCAGGTCAAAAATACACGACTGCACCACAAGAGGCACCTTTGTGACTCCCACATCAAAGCCTATATCGCGCTCCTCGAGATACTTCATCACGCCTCCCGCTGCATCCAGACCAAAGGCAGAGCCGCCTGACAGTACAAGAGCATGGATACCCTTTGCGTCTGCCACAGGATTTAAAAGTGGTGTCTCCCGCGAAGCCGGTCCGCCTCCCTTATGTCAACTCCCGCCGGTGACTGTTTATCAAAAAGAAATACCGTACAGCCGGTCAAGCCCTTAGTGTCCTCGGCTTGGCCTATTTTGAAGCCGCCGATATCCATTATGTCTATTTCATGCATATGTTTCACCTTATATCATGCCTTTCTTTTAACTCAAATGCTTTTTTACCATTCCTAGTCCAACTGCTTATAAAACAGGCGGACCTTATCAGTCCGCCGTACATACAATTTCACATTTATTTTAAATCTATCTGAATTTATTTTGCTGCAATTGGTTTGATAGTATTTAAAACCAATCCAACAAGGTATACGATGATTGCTGCAACTATTGCCTCAATGACTCCGTTAAAGCTGATGACTCCGGTGATAACGCCCAGCACCGCGTTTCCTGCCACACCGATTGCATCTGCATAAGCATCCTTGTAAAGCACGAAGATTGAGCCCATTACAAGCAATGTATTGGTCATGGCACCGGCTACACCTGCATATACAAACGGAATAACCTGTGTGCTCTTTCTGATAAATACAGCCTCAACTACTATAAATACTACAGCTCCGACTGCTATGCCGATTCCTAAAGCGGCTGCCTGTGAAAGTGACTCTGACATCTTGCCGAGGAATGCATATACTCCGAATGCAAGGAATACTGACATGAGCACATTTAAAACTGTGCCCCAGAGATTTTTCTTCTCTGACGCAAGCACCTTTTGATGCCTACATATACAAAATAAGGTATAACACCTACTAAAATTCTTGGAACAAATGCTATGAATAAGCTCTTAAATATACCTGAGGTTCCGACCAGGGATGCGGCAAGCACCGGCGAAAATACAAAGGATGAAAGAGTTCCTCCGACTATAGTTGCCTTTAAACAACTGGTAAATCCGAATACAAATCCAAGGAATGCTCCCTTTTTAGGTCCGCAGAAAAGTGAACCAAGGATTACCGGAATGTGAATAATCGTGGCGTTGATAACTACGAGCGGAATATATCCGAGTGGTGTGAATGCCATGATAATGATAATGGCTGTGAATAAACCTGTCAGTACAAGTTCGTTTGTTTTTGAATTGCGCATTGTTTTTCCTCCTTTTGGTAAATAGTCCCATATGGGCATGAAAATTGTATGGCTGCTGGATTCTCGTATGAGTAACCCGCATTTATGTATCATACCACCGTGCAAGAAGTGTGTAAAGCAGTTTTTGTTATTTTTTTAACAATTTTTTAACAAAATGTGTTGGTGCCGTGCAAATCACCGACATATACATCGATGTCTTACATATGCTGCATTGTATCGTACAAGCGTGAAAAAAAATCCCCGGACATCGTATAAATGTCCGGGGAAATTATTTATTCTACTGTAACTGATTTTGCAAGGTTACGTGGCTGGTCAGGGTTTAAGCCCTTTCCTGTTGATGTGAAGTAAGCGATAAGCTGACAGATTATAACTGACTCGAAAATCGCAAACTCATCCGGTGCCTGTGGGAGTGAGATATGCACATCACAGATTGACTTATCTGTAATATCCTTATCCTTGCTAAGAAGGATAACGTATGCGCCTCTCGCCTTTACCTCGCGGATATTTGAGATGACCTTGCTGTATACATGGCTCTGTGTAGCAACTGCGATAACCGGAACACCCTCGCTGATGAGCGCGATTGTACCGTGCTTTAACTCTCCTGCTGCATAAGCCTCAGCATGAATATATGAAATCTCTTTGAGCTTGAGTGCGCCCTCCATGCTTAATGCATAATCAAGTCCTCGGCCTATGTAAAACGCATTTGTAGCATTTGTCATTCTCTTCGTAAGCTGTTCAATCTCAGGTGCCTGTGTGATAACTGACTCAATGAGATTTGGAACCTCCTGCAGATTCTCAATAAATGTCTTTGCCTCTTCCTTGGTCATACGGCCGGATACAAGACCAAGCTTGCATCCAATCGTAAAAGCTTGCCACGAACAGTGTATGCCTTGGTACTTGCCACGGCAATCTCAGGACCTGCGTGTGTATAAAGTACATAGTTACTCTCACGGGCTATTGTTGAACCCTTTACATTTACGATAGAAAGCGTCTTTTTAGTATATTTATTAGCAAGACGAAGTGCCTCTAAGGTATCGATTGTCTCACCGACTGTGACACAAAAATAACCATTGACCTGTCTGTGAGAACAGGCTGCTCATATCTGAACTCTGATGCAATCTCAACAGAAACAGGAATACCAAACTTGTTCTTTAAAGAGCTTTTCCGACCATTCCTGCATACATAGCTGTACCACAGGCTACAACTGTTATGTCGCTTATATCCTCGAAGAACGAATCAGGAATATTATCATCCTCAAAGCAAGGAAGTGAATCCTTGATTCTTGGAGTGATAGTCCTTGTGATAGCTGTCGGCTGCTCATGAATTTCCTTGATCATGAAATGCGGATATCCATCCTTCTGAGCTGCCGTTACATCCCAGTTTACCTCAAGATAATCCGGCTCAACTTTCTTACCCTCTAAATCCTCCATTTCGATTCCATCAGCAGTCATTGTCATGATAGTGTACTCCGGAAGTATAAAATAGCGCTTTGAATATTTAATAAACGCTGTAAGATCAGATGCGATAAATGCTCCGTCATCGCAATATGTTGCAACCATCGGGCTTACATTTCTGACAGCAAAAATCTTTCCCGGCTGATCCTTGAACATGATACAGAACGCAAATGAACCCTGAAGCTCTGCTACTGCCTTCTTAATAGTAGCCTTTGGATCTCCGTCATAGAGCTTGTTGATAAGAGCAGCTGCTACCTCTGTATCTGTCTCAGATATAAGAGAGTCTGCAAGATCATACTTGTTTACAATCTCGTGGTAGTTCTCAATGATACCATTGTGGATGAGTGCGACATTTCCAACCTTGTGAGGATGAGCATTGGCATTGGTAACTCCGCCGTGTGTTGCCCATCTTGTATGTCCGATTCCACAGGTTGAATTGTTCTCATCATCGCAGATAGCTAGAAGATCCTTAACCTTTCCGACAGTTTTGCGAATAGAAATCTTGCCTGTATCCTTGAAATAGGCAATACCTGCACTGTCGTATCCACGATACTCTAACGCTGCGAGTCCTTCCGTCAAAATCTTCTGAGCCTCTAAACGGCCTGTAAATCCTATAATTCCACACATAGTGTTAGATCTCCTTTTCGATATATAATTTTAAATGTACAAATATGTAACTGTTCTGTACTGAATAGCTACTTGATTTTTATGGTTCTCTCGCTTTGTTTTGATGTCTCCACCATATTTGGCTTGAGATGCGCATCCATATATGCGTCCAGGCATCCGCCGAATTTTCGATAACCTGAAACCTCGTTAACCGGCATCATTTTTACGTACCTGCCGGTGCATGGCGCTAAAGTTTTTAACTTTTCGAAATCCAATTCCTCCACTTTCATCGGACGGTGTTATTCTATCATAAACCAAAAGTACCTACAACAGTAAAAAGTGCTGAAATTTTCGTAAATGTTGGGGTAAATATATAATATGCGACTATATATCGGATTATAATCAAAATCTATTCTCCGGATCAATTATTGATATTATCGATACTCAATGTAACAAAATGGTCCGGCATATTTGCCGGACCGTGTTTTATTGCGGTATTGAAAATCCCGCTGCCATCATCTGTTTCTTAAATTCATCAATATACAGATTTAATTTCTGTGCACCTCTTGCAGTACTATAGTCTCCACACTGCACCGAGTCAAAACTTCGGTTTTTCTTCCCTGTTCAATGCCCTGCTCAATACCTTCTTCTCTCTGTTCTTCCCATGCTTTACACATATCAATCACCTCTTCCTTGCCATCGGTTTGTATATTCATACCTGCAAATAAATTTATTGCCTCTACAGTTTCTCTGTCCATATTCTTAAATTGTTCATCTTCCTGCAAAACAGCCTGTAATCTATTCTTATCCGAGGCATTCTGCAATACCTCAAATAGCTGTTTAAGCTGTGTCCTGAATTTTGTGAAATCCATTATGCTCTTAGGCTCCAGTAAATTAATCTTGTAATCCGAAATGAATGGTAATAATTCTTCATCAATGTCTTCAAGCATATCAGTCAATTTTCTAGGTCCATTCCATTCTTTTACACATAACTAAACAGTAATGGTAATTACCGGTATCAACCTGTCATTTGCGGTAAATCCGGAAAGAAATTCATCTGGTGTTTCGGTATCATGCTCACGACGATATTTCTTCGCTACTTCTCTTACTTGTTTGCCATACGCAAGTGCATCATAGATCATGTTTTTGACAGGCATAGCATAATGAATATCTGATTAATTTTCCATCCCCACAAGAAAGATATATGTCTTTCCCGTATATTTAACATGGATATTTTTAAAAATATCTCTCCACTTTTGCACTGATATCATATTAAGACTGAGTCCTAATACTGTCAGTACCTCCGTAGTATCTCTCTCCTCGAGATTTTCAGCTTTGATAACACACCTGCCACCATACAATACATAGTTGCAAAGATCTGCAAACCGCTCATTGTCTGCAAAATACTCTTTTGCTTTTGAGTCTTGTGTACCCAATTTTCTCCTCCTATTCAGTTATGTGAGCAGATAATTGGATTATATCAATCACAAAGGCAGCTATATCATTATCTAAAGGCTTCTTCCCCACAAATACATTTACTCCTACAGCGTCATTTGCATCTGCCATATCCATTTTCCTGCTATTAATTGGTAACATAAAGCATTGAAAATTTTCCATGTCTTTGTAGAATGAATGCGAAGTGGTCTGCCCTCTTCAAAGTGATATGCACCTATGTAAATCTGTAATGTGGTGCCATATAAATAGAAATATAATGCTTTGAAATGATTGTAACATCTGGCAATCGTTTTGTCATCTTTAATTTTTCTTATTTTACATTTAAATATATCATTTCTGCACTTTTACTAAAGAGTTTCATTGTTGCTCACATATTGATGAATACTCATCTACAGCTTCACGAAATTGTTCTGAAAGTTCCATTACATTTTTACCCTCATACGATATCAATGAACGTATATTCATTATTTTTCCGAAGAAAACAGCTTCCTCTTCTGAAAATTCAACACTTCCTAAAAATCCTTTATATTCCATATTGTTATTCATGTTCGATTCTCCATTTCCTATGACATTCTTATCAAAGGCTTATATGTATTCTTTTCGTACATCAAAAATGTTAGTAGTGTATGGAAAAAATATCCTCTACTTTTGCCATCATAATATATGAGATCAATTGTAGGGGATATTTTCTTTAATACTTATCTATTGTATAATACTTCGCTATCAAAACTTGAAAATATTTACTCTTTAGTATAAGTATGCAAATCATTAATAGTAACTATGTTCTATACTTTTATGGTAAATCCATCCAAGATATTTCCGAGCACTCTGCTAAATATTCATTATATTCTGATTCTGTTAAGTTCTCTGTGCCACAATAATACTCCTTTTCACTTGTGTCAGAATTAATTCCAAAACCTATTATAAAATCATTATCTAAAATACCATTCTTAATAACATCATATGAAATTGAATCGCAAGCAATACCATTACTATAGTTTTGATATTGGCTATATACAATTGCATGATATTTTTCAGAGTATTTAATTTTTCCATAGGCAGATAGCACACTAATTTGTTGTGGTTCATCTGAATCATAATTCATTGCCGGTATTAATGAAATTTGTTGTGTATTTGAATTGAAGGAAAAAATAGCTAAATCCTCCCATAAATCTTCACTTCCGTATATTAATAATTCATCTGTTCCATCTCCATCTATATCCATAACTGAATGTTGTTTTGGAATGCCAAATGTCCAAGAATCCGCTATATAATTTTTGTATTCTCTATTTTTAAGAAACTCGTCATATACTCCAGCATTAGATGAAATATTATCATTATCTGATTGCGGAATATAATCTGAAAAGAGGGTAATTGAATAGCCAATAATATTATTTTCGAATTCTTTTCTTTTATTCATAGCCTCTTCTTCTGATATGTTTTCATTTTGTCTAAATCATAATCATATGAATCTGTATAATAATTACCTGTAGCATAATACCATGGCGAATTTGGATTATAATATCCATCAAAAACAATCGACTCAATTGGTACTAGTACTTTATTTTTCTCGTCTATTTTACACTCTTCTTCAAAATTATTATACGCCCCACCAGAACCATATCTGTATATCTTTCCGTTTTTAGATAAGTTAATTCCAAATCTTTCATATGTTGTATCAAGATAGACAACTTTATCATCTACGTATGTATACAAATCAATGATTACTCCATCTGATTGTGAGTCATTGTCTCCAATAAGTAATTCCGGTATTCCATTCCCATCGATATCCAAAAGTGCATACCCTACGCTACTTAAAGATTTATAGTCCGAATAATTCCCACTCAACAAAATACTGACGTTATCATTTTCCGTCCAATTCTGATTTTTAATCTTATAATAGTACATATCTAAAATATCTTTGTATAATTCTTCCCCATCTTTAGATGTTCCTAGGCAATTTATCAAAGAACTATCATCATACTCGCCCAAATACTGTTCATTGTTTTCCGGCAGGAATCCATAGCATCCATACTTATTTGTTTTATCCGCATTTTTTAGCTTAATCAAATACTCTGCAATTTCCTGATTTACCATCTTCTGAGTACTTGCATATGTAGGATTATTTTTCTTTGTTTTTTCAGTTAATGAACCTACTGCTGCATCCCTTGTTATATAACAGCTTTTAAGATATGCATAACAATATTGTGAAAGTTCATACAAATTTTCCGGTGTTATGTTCTTAGCATCTCCAAACACATCATTGCGTCTGTTTATATATGCACAAAAGTGTCTGACTGTACGACTCCGGCATACATACTCTGTAAAAAACAGTCCGTATTACTTAGACTATCTTTGACAAGAGGAATTGCTCCTTTAGCAATATCCCACGCTAACAAGTATAGCTTAGAATCCATATCCAGTATTGTAGTTGATATATCTATGGTATCTGTAAATAAGTCTGTCATGTTATTCATCAGATAATTGTACGCAGAATATGCAACAATATCTGTTTCCAGCGTCTTTTTGTATTCTTCCATGCTATCTTTCATAGCCTTAGACATAACACAGCTTGAATCAGCATTTTTGATAAATGTATCTAAAGATTTTACTGCAAATTCATCCTGATTTTTAAATTCACTGGCATATCCAACAACTTCTGATATCTTATAAAACACATCCAAAAAACTGGTTGCATCCTTAAATTTCTCTGAAGCCATAAAAAACGGATCTGTCACATCAGAGAAAAAATCTGATGTATTACACATTTTGTCAAGTTCCTGATATGATTTGTTAAATTTCGCAACAGATGTGCCATTTTCTACAACAATCTTTTTCTTTAAAGCTGCTGTTTTTTCAGATAAATCTCCAATATTATCATCTAAAATATCGTCAACTGTTTTTATTGATTTTGTAACCCAGTTATCCCCATTAAAAGGTTTCATTTTCTCTTTCATTGCTTCTACATTAAGAGTTAATTCTTCATCTGAGTATGTACAAAACATTCTGGCAAAGCTTTCTGCATATTTTCGGTCATAGCTATCCATTTTAAGATTAAAGCTATCTATTAATTGTAACCATGATGCTCCATCTTTATCCAGAATACCACTAAATACCTGCACAAAATACGCCCCTGTCCCCATGGCAAATATTGAGCCATCAGAAGCCCCGGCATCACTTTTCCAATCAAATAAATATCTATCGTTATTTTTTAATATATCCATATAGATATCTATGATATTCTTTTGTGGCATTTCAATGTGTACCTGATTATCCAGCACAACATCAGAACTATTTAACAGTAAAAGACTAAATTCAAATGGAATCCACACACCGTCCGAATTTTTAACAATCTTAAATGGAGCTTCATAATCAACCATTTTATTAAATAACATATGTCTTACTTTTGTACTGTCATAGTAAAAAGCAGTAAGACCATATGGAACTGTATTACTAAAACTTTTATTATAAATTGCTACATATTCATTTCCAACTTCAACCTGATACCCAAGTCTGTCTCCCAACTGTTCTGCATCTACATAAAAGTGATCTTCTGTCACCATAGCCTTAAGATCTTCTGTTGTTCCAAGGTTATCAGAAAACTCAACAGAAAGAGTATTATAAGATATATCTGTTATTTCTGTAGCCAATACCGTATGTGCAGATGACATCAGCATAATTGCACAAAGAAAAAAACTAATTACTCTCTTCATTATTATCCTCCTCACTTATCTCATTCTGCACATCCTGAATCAGTTCCTGATACGCTGTAACCATATTTCCTGTCAATGCATTAATAAATTCTTCTGTATCATATTCTGCCGAAAATTTTTCATTCTCATATGTATACGAAACATCCACTTCATTAGTAACCATCTTGGCATCGGATATATAGTCATCCATAAAAGAATCTATATTTTCTTCAGTAACATTACCAGCTTTCATATCAGAAAATAAATTCGATAAGTCTGGAGCTGTGATTTTGTAGGTAATAGCATCCTTACCTACCTTTTTGACTTCAATAGTATCGTGCTTTATTATTTTAGACATCAGACCATTTCCTTGTTCGGTATCTGTCTCAAAGAAATCTGCAAGTTCTTCATCCTCTGCAAGTTCATCAGTTCCATTAATGATAAAATCCAGTTCTGATATATCATTATTTTCAACTGCATCCACTATGTTATTTGCCTGTTTTTCGATTTTTTTATCTGTTCCACAGGCTGTAAGCAATACAGAAACCATCAAAATTGTGTAAAGTTTTATTTTCTTCATCTTATCTATTCCTTTATTTGTAAAAAAGTGATTCACAGAACATTACACCTATCATGAATCACTTTTTTGATATTTATCTATATCTAATTTTTTTTTTTGCTGCAAATCTATAAATATCATATTTATCGCCATTTTGTCTAGCTATATATAATGCATCAGTACCAGATATAACGGTATCATCAAATATATTTAGGGATTATAATTTTCCATACTCTAGCGCTATTGTTCTTTGGTGCTATAACATCATAAACATGTTCTGATTGTTCTTTCTCAACAACCGCACCACATTTACCGCAAAAATTAGCTCCATTTTCTATTTTTCACCACAATTACCGCAATAGCCCATTTTAATTTTCTCCAATTCTGTTATAGTCATATTATTACTCATTTACAGCTTTACCATATGAATTTGCCAAAATATCTTTTGCGAGTCTTCGGAAGCTTCAACATCAAAACTTTCTCCCGATAAAAGTTCCACAGCTAAAACTCGTTTATTTAGTACATCATTTTCGTTTAGCGTGTCATATGAATGTCCACTTACAGTTCCAGAATTCTCATCTATTTCATATACTGAATAAGAGCCTCCACCATTTCCACCCCCATAATCATGAAAAGCCGCAAATATCAATTTCGAATCCTCATAAAAACTTTATCTTACTCGCCGGAATAGCACTTGGCTCATACGTATATCCCCAATCACCTAATTCAGCATACACATTATCTATGATTTCTTTTTGATTCTCGTCTAAATCATTATAGGTATAATTTTATCACTCCCATTTGATTCATTGTTTGTAAAAGAACATCCGACTAGAAAAAGCATAGTACTTAGAGTAAATATTATAGTTATTATCTTCTTATTCATCTTACGTCTCTCAAAGATATTATTTCTTATTATTTTTTCTTATTAATCTTCCATAGACTGAGCCAATAATAAATAAAACAGCTGCCAAAATAATCAACACTACAAATGCATCCGTACTAACTGTATAGTAAGCTACAAATGCAAATATAGCACATATTATTCCTAAAACTGTAAAACCTATATCCGCGAGTAAAGAAGTTTTCATAATTTCATTTTGATTTCCCAACTCTGTCTTACAGCCACAATTTGGACACACTTGTGCCGAATCACTTATTTCTTTTCCACATTCTGGACATCTTATTAAAGCCATATTAATACCTACCTTTCTTTATAATCCTGTAACATCTTTCCTACATAAATTATAGTACAAATATTTACTAAATTCAATAGTAAACATCTTTATTATGTTAAGTTATATGTACACGTACGTAGGGGGGAATATGGATTACATTCAACGAATGCGCAATCTACGGGAAGATAGCGATAAAACCCAACAGCAAATAGCCGATTATCTGGGTACATCCCAGACAATGTATGCCAGATATGAGCGCGGAGCAAATGAACTGCCGATTCACCATCTGCTCGCTTTATGTAAATACTATAATGTGTCCGCTGACTATATATTAGGGCTTTCTAATATCAAACAAATTTCCAAATAAACATCTGAGTCAAATCCTTTGCGATTTACACACAGATGTTTTTTTATTAAGAAAATTACTTATTTCCCCAAAAAACTCTTTATATTTATAAGATTACGCTATATTTATGCACAAAAAAAACACAGCACTGCGATAAACAGTACTGTGTTTAAATGTATTAGTAATGTAATTTTATTGCATTATTATGCGATTATGCGTCAGCATTTGCCTCTTTAAGAGCTGCTGTAAGCTGAGGAACGATCTTCTTTAAATCTCCTACTAAGCCGTAATCAGCTACATCGAAGATTGGAGCATCCTCGTCCTTGTTGATGGCGATGATGAGATCAGACTCCTCCATACCTGCTACGTGCTGGATGGCTCCTGAGATACCGATTGCGAAGTAAATCTGTGGACGTACAGTCTTTCCTGTCTGTCCTACGATAATCCTGTGCTAACCAGCCGTTCTCTACTGCTGCACGAGAGCATGATACCATACCACCCTTGAAGCATGAAGCAAGGTCACGAAGCATCTCGAAGTTCTCAGCGCTTCCAACTCCACGTCCGCCTGATACAAGTACCTTAGCGTCCATGATGTTCTCTACGTTGCCAACTGCCTTAACGATATCCATGATCTCAACATAACGGTTGTTCTCCTCGAGTGCAGGATTGAACTCGATAACCTCTGCTGCTCTGCCAGCCTCTTTAGGAAGCTTCTGCATAACACCAGGACGAACTGTTGCCATCTGAGGTCTGTTGTCTGGGCAAGCGATTGTTGCGATTGTGTTTCCACCGAATGCTGGACGAGTCATGAGAAGCTGGTTGTGCTTCTGCTCCTGTCCAGGCATAGCATTGATTGGGAAATCACCAATCTCAAGCTTTGTACAGTCAGCTGTAAGACCTGTCTTAACTCTTGCTGAAACTGTTGGTCCGAGGTCACGTCCGATAGCTGTTGCACCAACTAACATGATCTCCGGCTTGTACTCGTTGATTACTGATACAAGAGCCTGTGCGTATGGCTCTGTTCTGTATGTCTCAAGTGCAGGATTGTCTACAACGATTACCTTGTCTGCGCCGTACTCACCGAGCTCTGTTGCAAGAGCCTTTACGTTAGATCCAAGAAGTACTGCAGTAACCTCTGTATTTAAATCTGCTGCTAACTCTTTAGCTTTACCGACTAACTCAAAGGCGATGTCGCTAAGCTTATTGTCTACCTGCTGTGCGTAGACGTATACGCCCTTATATTCTTCTAAACCCATTTTTGGTTCCTCCATACTAGATGATATGTTTCTCTTTGAATTTCTCCATGAGATAGTTTACTGACTCTGTTGGATCAAGGTTAACCTTTTCTCCAGCTCCCTTAGGTACCTTGTCAGATGCCTTAGCAATCTTTGTAGGTGATCCCTTAAGTCCAAGATCTGAATCGTCAACATCCTTAAGGTCAGCTCTGCCCCAAACAGTTACCTCTTTGTCAAATGCATCGAAGATTCCGCCCGGTGTCATATATCTAGGCTCATTTAGCTCTGAAAGAGCTGTGATAAGACAAGGCATCTTAGCCTTAACTACGTGATATCTGTCCTCGTACTGACGCTTAACGACTACAGAATCTCCCTCAACCTTGATATCCTCTGCGTATGAGATTACAGGAAGTCCAAGATGCTCTGCGATCTGTGGTCCAACCTGAGCTGTATCACCATCGATAGCCTGACGTCCTGTGATGATCAGGTCATAGTCAAGGTTTCTTAATGCTCCAGCTAATGTAGTAGAAGTTGCCCATGTGTCAGCTCCTCCTAATACTCTGTCAGTTACTAAAACTGCATCATCAGCGCCCATAGCCATTGCCTCACGAAGGCTTGCATCAGCTTTTGGAAGTCCCATTGTAAGAACTGTAACCTTTGCGCCTGTCTCGTCTTTGATTCTAAGTGCTGCCTCAAGACCAGCCTTGTCATCTGGATTCATGATTGCAAGCATTGAAGCTCTATCAAGTGTTCCGTCGATTGAATTTTACTCCACCCTTTGTATCGAACCTGTTTAATACATACTACGATATTCATGTATTTGTTCTCCTTTATTTATTCTAAGTAGCTCTACAGTTATGATAGCTCTCTTAACTATCTGAGTAATGAGCCTGAAATAACCATACGCTGAACTTCAGATGTTCCTTCGTAGATTTCTGTGATCTTAGCATCGCGCATCATACGTTCTACATCGTACTCACGGATATATCCGTATCCACCGAATAACTGAACGCACTCTGTTGTAACAGCCATAGCTGTCTCTGCTGCGAATAATTTAGCCTTTGCTGCATCTACTGAATAAGAAACCTTAGGGTTCTTAGCAAACTCTGCCTTCTTCATAGCTGCTGCGTATACAAGATACTTAGCTGCATCGATACGTGTAGCCATATCTGCAAGCTTGAACTGTGTATTCTGCTGCTGAGCGATTGAACGTCCAAACTGTTTTCTTTCCTTTGTGTACTCGATAGTTCTCTCTAATGCGCCCTCTGCAATACCAAGTGCCTGAGCAGCGATTCCGATACGTCCACCATCAAGTGTATGCATAGCGATTGGGAAACCTCTTCCCTCTTTTCCAAGTAATGCATCCTTTGGAATACGTGCATCCTCGAAGATAAGCTCGTATGTAGCTGATCCGCGGATACCCATTTTCTTTTCTTTTGTTCCGAATGTGAAACCTGGAGTTCCTTTTTCTACGATGAATGCAGAGAAGTTCTTCTTCTTGCGTCCACGCTTGTCCTCTGTGATGCTTGTAATAGCGATGATGATGTAAACATCAGCAACCTTACCGTTTGTAATGAAGCACTTAGATCCGTTTAATACCCATTCGTCTCCGTCTAATACGGCTTTTGTCTGCTGTCCCTGTGCATCTGTACCAGCGCCCGGCTCAGTAAGACCGAAAGCACCGATCTTCTTGCCTGAAGCAAGGTCAGGAACATATTTTTTCTTCTGCTCCTCTGTACCGAATGTCATAATAGGATCGATACAAAGAGATGTATGTGCAGAAACGATAACACCTGTTGTACCACAAACTTTTGATAATTCTTCAACACACATAACGTATGTTAATGGATCGCATCCCTGTCCGCCGTACTCCTTTGGTACAGGAATGCCCATGAATCCATATTTTCCCATCTTAGCAACTGTCTCTGCTGGGAATACCTCTGTCTCGTCAGTCTCCTGTGCAAGAGGTTTAACTTCTGTCTCTGCGAACTGTTTGAAAAGGTCGCGAGCCATCTCATGTTTCTGATCTAAAGTGAAATCCATGATTTATTCTCCTTGATTTTTGTTTTGTTATTGAATTCTTATATAACTTTATAGTTTATGTATAAGCTACATAAGACCTATATTTTATAACGTATATATGTTATATAAAGTCTACGGATTGCTACGCTTTCGCTCCCGCAATCCTATGTACATTCGCAATCCGCACTACCGTGCTTCTTGCTCATGTCCATTAGCGTCTCTAAAGCGTACAAATTTTTGCAAGCAAGCTTGCATCATTTATACGCTTTGAGACCAGGCTTTATTGCTCCTACTGTGCGTCTACAGGTGTCTTTGTGCGGTCTGCGTTGTAAACGTAGAATCCCTTGCCGCTCTTGCATCCAAGGTTTCCGCCTCTTACCATCTTGCGAATGAGTGGGCATGCACGATACTTGCTGTCACCTGTCTCATTGTAAAGAACGTCCATGATTGCAAGGCAGATATCAAGTCCGATGAAATCTCCAAGCTCTAATGGTCCCATTGGATGGTTAGCACCAAGTTTCATAGCTGCATCGATACCTGCGATATCTGAAACGCCCTCCATCTTGATGAAAGCAGCCTCGTTGATCATTGGGATAAGGATACGGTTTACTACGAAACCGGCAGCCTCGTTAACCTGTACAGGTGTCTTTCCGATTTCTTCTGCGATCTTCTTGATTGCATCAACTGTCTCAACAGGTGTGTTAACGCCTGCGATAACCTCTACTAACTTCATACGGTCAGCAGGGTTGAAGAAGTGCATACCGATTAATGGACGTGTAAGTCCGTTTCCAATCTGTGATTGAAAGTGATGATGTATTTGAAGCGAAAATACACTCTGGCTTAGCAATCTTGTCTAACTCAGCGAATGTAGTTTTCTTAACCTGCATATCCTCGAAAGCAGCCTCAACGATGAGGTCACAATCCTTGCAGAGATCTTCTTTTAAACCAGGAGTGATGCTTGCAAGAATGCCATCAACCTTCTCCTGTGTCATTTTCTCTTTTGCTACAAGTCTTGCATATCCTTTTGCAATCTTGTCTTTCCGCCTTCAGCCCACTCCTGCTTGATATCGCAGAGTGCTACCTCGTATCCATCTACCTGTGCGAATGCTTTTGCGATTCCCTGGCCCATTGTACCAGCACCGATAACTCCAACCTTCATTTTAATTCCTCCTAAAATATATTATGGTGCAAAAGCTTTAAGTGCTAAGCCTCTGCAGCATAACTTAATCATATATATAAACTGATGCGAATAAACTAATTCACACTACAAGGGGATGCACCTGCATCCCCTCATATATCTATTGGCAAAGAAAATTAGTACTTCTCAACGATAGTAGAACATCCCATTCCACCACCGATACAAAGTGTTGCAAGACCTCTGTTAGATCCTCTCTTCTGCATCTCATGTAATAATGTAACAAGGATACGACAGCCTGAAGCTCCTACAGGATGTCCGAGTGCGATAGCACCACCGTTTACATTTACCTTGCTCATATCGAAACCAAGATCTCTTGCTACAGCGATTGACTGTGCAGCAAATGCCTCGTTTGCCTCGATAAGATCGAAATCATCAATTGTAAGACCTGTCTTTGCAAGAACCTTCTTTGTAGAAGCTACTGGTCCAACACCCATGATCTCCAGGCGCAACTCCGCCAAGTGCTCCTGCTACCCATGTAGCTAATGGCTTAACACCGAGCTCCTTAGCTTTTTCTTCGCTCATTACTACGACTGCTGCTGCAGCACCATCGTTGATTCCTGATGCGTTACCAGCTGTAACAAGTCCGCCCTCTTTACCTGAGCAGCAACGAAGCTTAGAAAGAGTCTCTACTGTTGTTCCGGCACGAGGTCCCTCGTCCTTTTTGAACTCAACGATTTCTTTCTTAACCTTAACAGGTACAGGAACGATCTCATCATCGAACTTGCCTGCTGCGATAGCTGCCTCACACTTCTGCTGTGAGTTTGCTGAGAACTCATCAAGCTCTTCACGAGTGATGCCGTATTTATCACATACATTCTCAGCTGTGATCATCATGTGATAGTGATTGAATGCATCTGTTAATGCATCGTTAACCATTGTATCGATGATTGTTGCATTGTTCATTCTGTATCCGAAACGTGCCTTTGTCATAGCGTAAGGAGCCATTGACATGCTTTCCATACCACCGGCAACAACGATATCAGCCTCACCGGCCTTGATCATTGTAGCAGCGTCGTTTACGCACTTAAGACCTGATCCACAAACAACATTGATTGTGATAGCCGGAACCTCGATTGGAAGTCCTGCCTTGATAGAAGCCTGACGAGCTACGTTCTGTCCCTGAGCTGCCTGGATAACACAACCCATCTTAACCTCGTCAACCATCTCAGGAGCAACACCTGCACGGTTTAAAGCCTCCTTAATTACGATTGCACCTAAATCTGCGGCTGGAGTATTGCTTAATGCTCCGCCCATTTTGCCGATTGCTGTACGGCAAGCACTTGCGATTACAACTTTCTTTGCCATTATATTATCTCCTTTAAATTGTATTGCACATCCGTGCTGTTAATTTTTTAACAAAGTTATTATACTACAAATTTATGTAAAAATCAATTGGTTTTGTTAATAATTTGTCAAAATTCTATTAAACTTTGCATATTTTTCACACGTATTACTTATACTATTCCGTCAGATTAACAAAAACCGATGCTATTATAACCTGCGGCATTCATACAGGCATAACACATCATATTTTTCATTTTGTAAAAAATCCCCGGGCAGCATATCCGCTATACTGTCCGGGGATAAAATATATTCTATATACTTTTAAAGATTCTTAACTGTTGCAATGTCAACCGGTGTCTTCTTGTCAGAAGCAGTCTCTAATGCATGTGCAAGTGCATTGGCTGTATCCATGGCTGTGATACAGTAAACACCTGTCTCGATTGCATTTCTTCTGATAAGGAAGCCGTCTCTTGTCTTGTCTCCGTTACCCTGTGTAGGTGTATCGATTACAAGGTCTATCTTGTGTCCAAGGATAAGATCCATGACGTTTGGAGACTCCTGTGATATCTTGTTTACGCGAAGAGCATTTACTCCGTGCTCCTGTAAGTACTTTGCAGTACTTCTTGTAGCATAAATCTTGTATCCAAGCTTCTCAAAACGCTTTGCAACGCCTACTGCATCAGGCTTATCGGCATCCTTTACAGTCATAATCATCTGCTTGTACTTAGAAGCTCGACTCCCGCACCCTCAAATGCCTTGTAAAGCGCACCATTGAAGGTCTTGTCGATTCCAAGGCACTCTCCTGTTGATTTCATCTCGGTCCGAGTGAAATCTCAGCGCCACGCAGCTTCTCGAATGAGAATACCGGCATCTTGATTGCAATGTAATCGGCTGTCGGAGCAAGTCCAGGTGTGTAGCCCATGCCCTTTATTGTCTCACCCATGATGATTCTTGCTGCGAGGTCTACGATTGGAATACCTGTAACCTTGCTGATGTATGGTACTGTTCTTGAAGAACGTGGGTTTACCTCGATAACATAGATGTTGTCGTCCATATCGATAAACTGGATGTTAATCATACCAACAACATGGAGTGCCTGTGCAAGTCTCTTTGTATACTCAACCAGAGTCTCTTTTGCTTTTTCTGAGATAGTATGTGCAGGGTAAACTGAGATAGAGTCTCCTGAGTGTACTCCTGTACGCTCTATGTGCTCCATGATACCCGGAATCAGGATATCTGTACCGTCACAGATTGCATCAACCTCAATTTCCTTACCCATAAGGTACTTATCTACAAGGATTGGATGATCCTGTGTGATTGTGTTGATGATGCCGATAAACTCTTCGATTTCATCATCATTCCATGCAATCTTCATGCCCTGTCCACCAAGCACGTATGAAGGACGGACAAGTACAGGGTAACCGATCTCGTTTGCTACCTTCTTTGCCTCCTCAGCTGTAAATACTGTACCACCTGCTGCTCTTGGGATACCTGTCTTCTGAAGAATCTCGTCGAAGAGCTCTCTGTCCTCGGCTGCGTCTACATCCTCAGCCTTTGTTCCAAGTATCTTGACACCCATCTTCATAAGTGCCTCTGTAAGCTTGATGGCTGTCTGTCCACCGAACTGTACAACTGCTCCGTCAGGTTTCTCAATATCTACGATGTTCTCCACATCCTCTGCTGTGAGTGGCTCAAAATAGAGCTTGTCAGCAATATCAAAGTCAGTGGAAACGGTCTCAGGGTTGTTGTTTACGATGATTGTCTCCCAGCCTTCCTTGGCAAACGACCATGTACAGTGGACTGAACAGTAATCAAACTCAACACCCTGTCCGATACGGATAGGTCCTGAACCAAGTACAAGCACCTTTTTCTGTGGATTTGTCTCTGCCGCCTCATTCTCGCTGCCGAATACTGAGTAGTAGTATGGTGTCTCTGCTGCAAACTCTGCTGCACAGGTATCTACCATCTTGTATGCTGCTACAATGCCGTTGTCGTAACGCATCTTCTTGATATCAGCCTCATCAATATCTGTAAGCTGTGAGATAACATTGTCAGGGAACTCGATACGCTTTGCCTCTTTTAACAGGTCAACTGTAAGCTCCTCTGTCTTTAAACGGTTCTCCATCTCAACAAGTATTGCAATTTTATCGATAAACCAAAGATCTATCTTAGTAATCTCGTGAATATGCTCGTATTTAACTCCACGGCGGAGCGCCTCTGCGATAACCCAGATACGTCTGTCGTCAACAACTGCAAGCTGTTTCTCAAGCTCATCATCTGTAAGACCAGTAAAGTCATAAGACATAAGTGAATCAACATGCTGCTCGAGATCTGATAGCCTTCATAAGTGCACCCTCGAAGTTGTTGCAGATACTCATAACCTCTCACCGGTTGCCTTCATCTGTGTGGTAAGTGTACGCTTTGCTGTGAGGAACTTGTCGAACGGAAGTCTTGGAATCTTGACTACACAGTAATCCAGCATCGGCTCGAAGCTTGCGTATGTCTTCTGTGTGATAGCGTTCTTGATCTCATCGAGGTGATAGCCGAGTGCAATCTTGGCTGTAACCTTGGCGATAGGATATCCTGTAGCCTTTGATGCGAGTGCTGATGAACGTGAAACTCGTGGGTTTACCTCGATAACACAGTACTCGAATGAGTCAGGATTGAGGGCATACTGTACGTTACAGCCTCCTGTAATCTGAAGCTCGGTGATGATGTTGAGTGCGGAAGTACGCAGCATCTGATACTCTTTATCTCCCAGTGTCTGAGAAGGTGCGACTACGATTGAATCTCCTGTATGCACACCGACCGGGTCGATATTTTCCATGTTACATACGGTGATGCAGTTGCCGCTGCCGTCACGCATTACCTCGTACTCGATCTCTTTCCATCCTGCGATACATCTCTCTACAAGAACCTCTCCGACACGTGACAGGCGAAGTCCATTTGAAAGTATGTCGATAAGCTCCTGCTCATCGTGAGCAATTCCACCGCCGGAACCGCCGAGTGTAAATGCAGGACGAAGAACTACAGGGTAACCAATCTTGTTGGTAAATGCGATACCATCCTCGATATTCTTTACAACCTGTGAAGCCGCGATTGGTTCACCGATTTTCTCCATGGTATCCTTGAAGGCCTGACGGTCCTCAGCCTTAAAGATGGTCTCTGCTGTTGTTCCGATAAGCTTTACTCCTGCTCATCAAGGAAGCCGCACTCAGCGAGCTCCATGCCGAGATTGAGTCCTGCCTGTCCACCAAGTGTTGGAAGGATGCTGTCAGGTTTTTCTTTTATGATAATCTCTTTTAATGACTCAAGAGTAAGTGGCTCTATATATACCTGATCCGCAATCTGCTTATCTGTCATGATCGTTGCAGGGTTTGAGTTTACCAGACATACCTCAATGCCCTCCTCTTTTAAGGAACGGCAGGCCTGTGTTCCTGCATAGTCAAATTCCGCTGCCTGTCCGATGACGATCGGACCAGAACCGATAACTAATACTTTTTTAATATCATTATTTCTTGGCATTACTGGTTACCTCCCATCATGTTAATAAAGCGGTCAAAAAGATATGCTGAATCCTGTGGTCCAGGGCATGCTTCTGGATGGAACTGAACTGTGAAGATATTCTTGTTCACATACTTAAGTCCCTCATTAGTGCCGTCGTTGACATTTATAAATGCAGGCTCAGCCACATTAGGGTCAAGTTTATCTGTGTCCACCACATATCCGTGGTTCTGAGAAGAAATATAAACACGACCTGTTGCAAGATCCTTAACCGGATGGTTTCCACCTCTGTGTCCGTATTTCATCTTGTGTGTATCTGCACCTGTTGCAAGTGCCATCAACTGATGTCCAAGACAGATTGCAAAAATCGGCACATTGCTGTCATAAAGCTTCTTTATTTCCTTTATAATATCTACACACTCCTTTGGATCTCCAGGTCCGTTTGAGAGCATGATTCCGTCAGGATTGTCACCAAGTATCTCTTCAGCGGTTGTGTGTGCAGGGTAAATTGTAACTTCACAGCCTCTTTCATTGAGTGATTTGGCGATGTTGTTTTTGGCACCGAAATCCATGAGGGCAACCCTCTTTCCTTGGCCCTTTAAAACCTTTTTCTCAGTGCATGTGACCTTGTCAACCACATTGCCTGTAGTATATGCCTTCAGCTTTGGAAGAATCTCTTCCAGATTGTAATTTTCATTTGTAGTAATCATACCATTCATGGTACCTTTTTCCCTGAGAATCTTTGTAAGCGCACGTGTATCAATGCCGGCCACTCCCGGAATATCGTTTTTCTCAAGGAAATCCTGTATAGTACCCTCGCAGCGGAAATTACTTGGCATACGTGACAGCTCTCTTACAATATAACCATCCGGCCATGCTTTCCTTGACTCCATGTCCGGTGTGATTCCATAATTTCCGATAAGTGGATAAGTCATTACGACTGCCTGTCCCGCATAGGAAGGATCTGTAAGTACCTCCAGATATCCTGTCATTGATGTGTTAAATACTATCTCACTAATGACTTCCCTTGTTGAACCAATGCTGGTTCCGGTAAATACATTACCATCTTCAAGAATTAAAAATGCTTTCATCTTTACCCTGCCCTTTCGTGTTATACTTTGTAACCATAAGCTTCTTAGCTGCAACTAACCTTACGTCTGCGCAAAAAAAAAGAGGGCGTCTCTTTTTTCTTATAAAGTGTAGTTGCATAGTATATCTGCTTAAATTGTAAAAAGTGTATCATAATACAGCCGATTTTTCAACTGTTTTTGTTACATAAATATGCATATTTATGTATACAATATTAGTTACTGTTCACCAAAGTATGACCGGCAACTATTGCAGCCCATTAAAACTGCATCTGAGCGTTACGGAGTAAGTCCCGCGCATACCGCATATATCACGCCTGAGACAAATACAAGACATGTGAAGCCAACTGAAATTGCAATAAAAGTCTTATCAGCTATATGTCGCGGTGTATACTCCACCTGATATATGCTTTTTGCTGTCATAGGAACGTACATATCGCCTTGTCCATCGCAAAAGCCTCCCTGATATGCACTCTTAAAGCCCACACGCCTGAAGTAGTCTGCCGTGTATGCCGGCATTGCATTTACAGACACCTGCATGAGCTTAAGCTGCATGCGCGCATATATCCTGACTCTCTCCAGAAGCTTTTGCCAATTCCACGTCTTAAATACTGCGGATGTACATACAGTATGGTGATATGCCCTCGTTTGTCATGCCGCACACCCGCACAGCACATTGCTATCAAACGCACCAAACACTACAAGAACACCGGTCCTTTCCTCGTCCGTCAGCCTGTCTGCATCCATATATTCATCAAAATATCGATGACAGTCCTGTGTCCGAAAGCAGCCTCTGATTGCGATATTGTATATACTTACCGCAAAGGCACATGCCCCTTTTATCTCTTCATTTGTAAGTTTTCTTATTTTCATCAGATAGTCTCCTCCACTATTCTGTCTCTAAGCCCGCTATAGCGTCTCTGCTGTGAGTTGTTTTGTATCATCTCGTAAAATGTCTGTTCGTCACCCACTATGGTAACACATTTCTTTGCTCTTGTAACCGCCGTATAAAGCAAATTCCTGTTCATAAGCATTCTCGGGCCGCTCAAAAGAGGTATAACGACCGCCGGATACTCACTTCCCTGTGACTTGTGTATAGTGACCGCGTATGCAAGTTCAAGCTCCTCCAAAAGCTTAAACGGATACTCCACCTTTCGGCCCTCGTCAAATGATATGGTCATGGTCTCGGCAAAATCGTTGATTTCCTCAATGATACCTGTATCTCCATTGAAGATTCCCATGCCCTTATCCACACAAAGTCCGAATTTTGTCCTGATTTCCCACTCTATCTGATAGTTGTTCTTTATCTGCATCACCTTGTCGCCCTCGCGGAAAATCGTGCCCCTGTATTCTTTCGCGCTTGCTCTTGTCTGCCGGATTCATATACGCCTGCAATATACCGTTTAGACGTTCCACTCCAAGAAGTCCCTTTCTCATAGGCGTAAGCACCTGTATATCATACTCTGTAGCATTTACAAACTTAGGAAGCTTCTGCTTTATTAGCTGTAATGTAACATTTATTATCTTGTCGGCATCATATCTCTTTAGAAAAAAGAAATCCATGCTCTTATTATCTAACGATACCTCTTCTCCATTATTTATCTTGTGGGCGTTTACTATAATATCGCTCGTACTCGCCTGACGAAAAATCTTTGTAAGCTTTACCGTGTGGAAGGCACCTGAATCAATAATATCCTTTAGCACGCTGCCCGGTCCCACGCTCGGAAGCTGGTTCACATCTCCTACAAGTATGAGTCTCGTACCTGCCACAACCGCCTTTAGCAATGAGTACATGAGTGATATATCAACCATCGACATCTCATCTATGATGATGACATCCGCGTCGAGCGGATTCCTTTCATTTCTCTCAAAGCCAGCTGCGCTTCCTGTGTCCATGCCGCCGTTTAACTCAAGCATACGGTGGATTGTGCGCGCCTCGTAGCCTGTCGTCTCACTCATGCGTTTTGCCGCACGGCCTGTCGGCGCAGCCAGAAAAATATCCATGCCTTCCAGCTCAAAATACTTGATAATAGTGTTGATAGTGGTGGTTTTTCCTGTTCCGGTCCTCCGGTAATGACTAAAAGGCCATTTCTGACAGCTTCCTTCACCGCCTCTACCTGGTGCTCATCGAGCTCCATCTCTGTCTTTTTCTATATTTCTGATTGCAGCCTCTATCTCGATATCAGGCACATCATACGTCACATCAAGCTGCTTTAGCATGGCTGCCGTGTTTGCCTCCATATAATAAAAGGTATTAGCATAAATCTGGGTTATATCATCCTTTAGCTGCATGACGATCTTCCTGTCCATGGCCAGATTCATGTAATGTGCCTCAACCTGCGAGCTTTCCACTCCGAGCAGATATACAGCACGCCTCGTAAGTTCCTCCATCGGCAGATATGTGTGTCCGTCCATGGCAGCCTGCTGCAAAACATACTGTATACCGCTTTTTATTCTAAAATCAGAATCAGTCTTGATGCCAACCCTCGCCGCTATCTCATCTGCAGTTTTAAAACCAACTCCGTCGATATCATCCGCCATGCGGTACGGATTTTCCTTGAGCACGCTGTATATCTCTCCGCCATACTTATTATATATCTTCACAGCCAGATTCATATTGATGCCGTACTGCTGCAAAAAAATCATGGCTTCCCTTAAGTCTCTTTTGCATTGACCTGGTCTGCAATCTCCATAGCCTTTCTCTGGCTAATGCCCTTTACCTCAGCAAGCCTCTCCGGCTCTTCCTCTATGATGCGGAAGGTATCCTTCTTGAATCGCCTGACAATACGTGCTGCGAGCGCAAGTCCTATACCATGTATGGCTCCTGAGCCCAGATACCTCTCAATAGCCATCTCATCCTCCGGCTCCTTCTCTTCAAAGCTTACTACCTTAAACTGTCTGCCATAGGTGGCATGCTCTGTATACTCACCGTGAGCCTCTATATTTTCACCCTCAGCAATGTCCGAAAAGTACCCACACATGTGAGCTCCTCCTCGTTCACTACAAGAACAAGTACCGTATACCCGTTTTCTGCATTTCTGTATATTATATGATCAACGTATCCTGTGACTGTTTCGGTTTCCAATTGAATTTCTCCGTATCTGTGTGTTTTTATTGTGACTCTGAATAGTTTTATTTTTTTAATATTATACCCTAGAGCATGCGTATCTGCAATTACTAAGTTTGCACTAAAAAAGCCGGTAACCACATGCAAGCATGCCGAACCGGCTTTTTATTATCAATTATTATTATATATTGTAATTGCGCTTCATCTGCTCATAAAGCTGCTGTGTGATGTTTTCTCCGGACTTCTCCACTATCGTATCACTCATCTGCTCTATGACAGTATCCATGAACATATCCTTGTACTGCGACATAGAGGAATCCTCATCCTCACTCTTTAGTGTCATGGAATCCTTCATTTCCTTTATGACCTGCTCCACAAAATAAGACTCAAAATCTTTAAGTGTGCTCTTGAGCTCGTCCTCTGTAGAGTCTGATGACAGATTTTTTACGTTATTCTTAAGCTTGTCTGCCACCGCAGATGTATTATTTGAGTTTGCAAGTGTTGATACTGCGCTTATATCCATATGCTACTATCTCCTCAAATTATTTGCTGTCTCAAGCATCGAATCAGCTGTTGTGATGGCCTTTGAATTGAGCTCGTAGGCACGCTGTGCCACAATTAGATTAACCATCTCGTCAGCTACCTGCACATTTGAGCCCTCAAGATATCCTGTCACAACCTTGCTGTTTTTAAGAGCTGGGTTTGCAGCTTCAAGCATCGGATTGCCCGAATTGGCTGTTGCTGCAAGCAGGCTTCCTGACTGCTTTTCAAGACCTGACGGGTTATTAAACTGATACACAGCAATTCGCTGATTCAGATTAATATAATTGCCCTGTGCCGTCATATAACCTACCGCACCATCCTCTCCAAAGCTCATCTTCTCAGCAGACACACCTGCCGGCACAGCTATGATATTACCGTTTGTATCCATGACAGGATTGCCCTGTGAATCAGTAAGTATAGTCTGTCCGTTTCCATACTGGCTCCATGTGAAGGCACCGTTTCTCGTGTAATAGGTCTGATTGTCAGTACCTCTCACTGCAAAAAAGCCATCGCCCTCCAAAGCAAAATCAGTAGGCCTCTCCGTAGAATTGAGCGGACCCTGAGTATAAGTGGATGTGGTTGCAGCCACACGGGTACCAAGCCCCACCTGCGCTCCTACCGGCTTTGCATCACCATTTCGGATGTAGAACGGGTCTGTATCGTCTGATATAAAGAGACTTAAACTCTGTCCTCTGACCCTTAAAGCCTGTCGTATTGACATTGGAAAGATTGTTTGCAATTGTATCTACATTTGTCTGCTCAGCACGCATACCTGTTGCGGCTGTGTAAAGTGCCCTCATCATATGGCATATCTCCTTATACTCTTCCTACATTGTTGACAGCCTTGTCTAATGTCTCATCAATAGATGTAATAACCTTCTGTCCGGCTTCATATGCACGCTGTATCGTAATCATATTGACCATCTCATTGACCACATTGACATTTGAAGTTTCTAAGGCTCCCTGTTCTATTTCGGCATCGGAAGCTATAATATTACCCCCGGCCGTCAGATTGTAGAGATTTTCACCATATTTTTCAATATAGTCATAGTTATCCACATCGACAACACCGATAGTGCCAACTAACTGATTGTTCTGTGTGATATATCCCAGTGAGTTTACCGAAAACTTTTCATTCGGGTCTACCTTTACCCAGTTTGCTTCACCGCCATCTCCACTCAATGCACCTGTCGCATTGAGCACATGGTCTCCGTCTGCTGTGACCAGATAACCGTCAGCATTGACCTTGAAAGCACCGTCTCTGGTATACTTTACACTTGTCTGACCGGATTTGTCAGTAAATGCAACGGCAAAAAAGCCTTTTCCACCGATAGCCAAGTCGGTAGGATTGTCAGTCACCTTAAAGCTGCCCTCATCCCAGTCGGTATACGTCTCACCGAGATGCACTCCGTATGTCATGCTGCCCAGATTTTTGTGCAGTCCGTAGTTTGATGTATCCTTTATCTTTATAGCAAGTTCATTTTTAAATGAATGCGAGGTGGTTCCCTCTTTTTAAATCCATAGGTATCGGAATTGGCCAGGTTGTTCGCAAGAACATCCATGCGCTTCATCTCATTAACCATACCGGTGTGAGCGGTGTATAAGCCTTTTACCATATTTTTGTCCTTTACAGTCTGATTCTGTTAATAACGTTTACCTTTGATGCCTTGTCGGCAAAATCCTTCTCTGTCATGTCGCCTGTTGTGAATGCATACTCGCCGTCAACCACATCCTCAATGTAGTCTACATGTCCAAATACAGCCTCAACCTCGCTCTTTGGTGAGTCAGTTCTCACAAAGAAGCTGTTTACACTGTCATCATAGCTTACAAGTGTGAGCTTCTCAGGCTTCCAGTCAATATAAATATTTGTGTTCTGATGCTTTGTCATATCTACAACATCTGCCACTACAGCACTTGCTGTTGGAAGCTTTCCTGCTCCACTGCCGTAGAACATAGCATCTCCGAGCACATTTCCGCGTAAAAATACGCCGTTGAACACTCCATTTACTCCTGAGAGCGGATGTGTATCATCTATCATATACGGTGCAACGAGACAGGTATAGCTGTCACCCACCTTGCGGCTTGAAGCAAGAAGCGATTGCACGGTGCATTGCCTTTGCGTACTTAATATCCTCGTGTAATCTTTGTGATACCCTCACAGTGGATATCCTCGAAATCCACCTGCTGTCCTGCAACAAGCGATGTGAGAATGGCTATCTTTCTGCATGGATCATGTCCCTCTATGTCGGCTGTAGGATCCTTCTCTGCATAGCCCTTATCCTGAGCATCCTTTAATACCTCATCAAAGTCTGCGCCTTCCTCTGTCATCTTTGTAAGCATGTAGTTGGTTGTTCCGTTTAAGATACCTGTGATTTCCTCAATCTCGTCTGCTGTGAGACACTTGTTGAGTGGTCTGATAATAGGGATTCCGCCACCAACACTGGCCTCAAACTGGAAGTTCACTCCATGATCCCTTGCAACTTTAATGAGCTCAGCGCCCTTTGCGGCAACAAGGTTCTTATTTGATGTTGCTACCTGTTTTCCTGCCTCAAGCATTGCCTTTACGAATGTAAATGCAGGCTCAACGCCTCCCATTGTCTCTACAACTATACCGATCTCAGGGTCCTCTGCAATAACCTTATAATCATGAACTATTTTGTTCTCAATAGGTGTACCGGGAACTCTCTTAAATCAAGCACATACTTGACCTCGATTGGCTCTCCTGCTCTCTTTGCGATTTTTTCCTTGTTGATTTCTAATACTTCTACGACACGATCCAATTGTGCCGTAACCAATAACTGCAATCTTCATCTTTTTGTTACTCCCTGGCTAAAATTTTTACGTAATGTATGCCCTTTAAGGACTCAATCTGCTTTGCCATATCATCCACATCATCCGACTCGAAATACATCCACAGATAACGTGAGTGACGCAATGCCATTTACCGGTACACTTTGGTGTATGGTAAGAATATTTGCTTTCGCATCGGCTACCGACTTAAGCACAACGGAAAGTATGCCCTGCTCGTCATCCATCTGAATGACAAGATTCACTGTCTTTCCTTTACGCCCCTCATAAAAAGGGAAAATATCATCCTTATATTTGTAAAGGAGCTTCTGCTTATGCCAACAGCATCTGTTGCCTCCTGCACAGATTCAAGCTTGCCCGAATCCAGCAGTCTCTTTGCCTCAACTACTTTAAGCAGCACCTCCGGTACAGCCTTTGCCCGTAAAACGAAGTAGTTTGATTTCTCCGCCATTTAGTTACCTCCAAAATGGCCGGTGTGTGTTTGTCACACACCGACATTTGTCCTTGACTCAAAGATTTTAACACAAAGATTACAGCTTTGCAACATCTTATGCTCTTGGTTTTCCACAATTACTGCAGAATTTACCTGTATTTTTTTGTCCACACTCACATGTCCACTCTGTGTTTACAGGTAATGGCTTGCCACAGTTTGTGCAGAATTTACCTGTATTTTTCTGTCCACACTCACATGTCCACTCTGTAATCTCCTGTGGCATAGGCTTGCCGCAATTACTGCAGAATTTACCTGTGTTTTTCTGTCCGCACTCACATGTCCAGCCTGACGCCTCCTCCTGCTGTGTGGCACCCGGCCACTCCTGCTGCCATACCTGCTGCACCATTTCCCGGCGCATTCATTCCGGCTGACCTGTTATTTTGTGCCATCTGTGTAAAACCATTCATCATATTGCCCATGGTGCTCATTCCCATGCCGACACCCATGAAGCCCTGCATAGCTCCACCACTGTTGCTGCCTGCATTCTTGACACCCTCTGACATATTTTTGACCATATACCCCTGTGCAATAGATGGATCTGAGAGCATTGCGCCCTCGTTTCTAGTGTTAATGAGCTCCCGAGACTTCTCATCATATGAAAGGCTGGCGATACCAACACTTTGTACCTCCATACCACGCATCTGATTCCAGCTTTCATCAAGACACTTGGCCATATATCTTCCAAGCTCAGATGCCTTGCTTGTGACGAATGAAATTCTTGTACCATCCGCTGACATCTGGTTGATGGCAGACTGTAATGCCTCTAAAAACTCTGACAGATACTGCTCATTGATATCAGTAATCTCCACATGATCCATATTCTTTGGAATAGCTTCTGCATAAAACTGAAGCGGATTCACAATTTTGATAGAATATGTACCATGGGCACGAAGGAAAAGCTCCGCATTATAAAATGTATCATAGTAGTTTATAGGATTTCTCGTACCAAACTTGATTCCCTTGATTTCCGAAGGTTGATATAATAAACCTTCTGTGACTGTGGTGTCTGTCCACCAAATCTCACACGGTCAAAGGTTTCCTTTAAAGAATCCCCAAACTGTCCGTTGAAAAGTGACGGCATAGATGAATTGCTCACCTTGTAGTAGCCCGGCTCAGCTGTGTAATCCACAATCTTGCCACCATCAACAAGTATCATAAACTGATTGTCATATACATGAATGATAGAGCCGTTTGAAACAATATCGTCAGAGCCTTTTTTATTCTGCCCCCTGTTTACCAGCACACCCCTGGCATAGACTGTCTGGTCGCCTATATTATCCGGCTCAATAACCTCCTGCCATGTATCTGCAAAGCCGCCTCCAATTGCCTGTTTTACTGCCTTAATAATTCCCATTTTCTTCCTCCTTAGATATGGTTGTAATCAACTTCATGAAAGCTCTGTAGCTTCCATACTTTTATATTGACAGGCTCAACATATGAGCCACAATATTCACATTTCTTTGCTCCAAGACTTCTGACCGGAGCACCGCAATTCGGACATGTAGTGCCAACTGCACTGCCTATCCCTGCATTATCCAGCATATCTATATCCTGTATGTATACAAGCTCCATATTGTATCTGGTCTGCTTTTTATACTCTTTATCACCACTGATAAGCTTTCCGAGGCAGTCTTGTAGTAAAAATACTCAACCGCACTCTGTATACTGATGACGCACCTTCCATCTCTTTTCACATAGTTTGAGATTTCAGTCTGATGCACCCTGATCTCGTCAAAATGCTCTGTAAAGCCAGCTGCTTCATTGCTGTCTATACGCACCAGCACCTGCTGTCTTACCTCATCAGAAGCCTCACGGTCCAGCTTGTAAATATCCTCAGTCGTGATTGCACAAAGTGCTGACACAAGCACTCTTTCTGACATTCTCTTAAACTGTTCCCAGACAAACTCCGGAAAATCCCTTTTTATCTGTGGCTCCATAAGGCGCGTCATGCCTGAAACCGACTTGGGAGTCGTAGAGACATTCTCCCTGATACGATTGATGCCCTCTGTGACATCGTGTACCAAGAAGACTTTCAGACAACCGTCTGACTTTAATATAAACGGTCACTCCGGCAGCTGTCAGAACTGCTAATATCGCCACAGCTATAACTAAACCCACATTTGCCTCCTTAATCCGAACGTGTTGCAAGCCACTTCAGATAACCATTGATAAATATATCTATATTGCCATCGAGCACTGCATCCGCATTACCGGTCTCCACATCTGTCCTGTGATCCTTGACCATGGTGTAAGGCTGAAGCACATACGAACGTATCTGGCTTCCCCAGCCAATTTCCTTGACCTCGCCTCTGATGCCCGCCTCCTTTGCAGCATTCTCTTCCTGCTTTAAAAGATACAGCTTTGCCTTTAACATCTGCATGGCTTTGTCCTTGTTCATATGCTGTGAACGCTCATTCTGACACTGTACCACGATTCCTGATGGAAAATGTGTGATACGAATAGCAGACGAAGTTTTATTGATATGCTGTCCTCCTGCTCCACTTGAGCGGTAGGTATCAATTCTGATATCCTCGTCCTTCACCTCAATATCAAGATCCTCCTCAATATCAGGCATGACATCACATGATACGAATGAGGTCTGCCTTTTTCCCGCCGCATTAAACGGCGAAATACGAACAAGCCTGTGCACACCCTTTTCAGACTTTAGATACCCATATGCATTCTCTCCGTTTACCTGGAAGGTAACAGATTTGATACCAGCTTCATCGCCATCAAGCGAATCGAGTACCTCGAGGGTAAAGCCCTTTTTATCAGCCCACTTCGAGTACATACGAAACAGCATGGCCGCCCAGTCACACGACTCGGTACCACCTGCACCTGCATTGAGCCTCAAAATCGCATTGCATTTATCATATTCTCCTGACAAAAGAGTCTTCATTCTGATACCGTCATATGTGCTCTCAAAATCATCAAGCATCTGCTGTATCTCGGGTATAAGTGACTCATCGTTCTCCTCATAGCCCATCTCAATCATCGTCTCTATGTCTTCGTACTGTTCCTTGAGCTTTGCGTATGTAGCTACATCATCCTTCATACTCTTAAGCTCTTTCATCTTGCTCTGTGACTTCTCCGGGTCATCCCAGAAGTCGAGCTTCCATTCTCGCTCTAATTCCTGGATTTTTTCTTCTTTATTAGCCAGGTCAAAGTGAATCCCTCACTTCCTGTAGTGGGGCTTTGTAGCCTTGGAGCGTGGACTTGAAATTATCCAACTCTACCACAGAATCACCTCTTTCTTTGCATTTTTTGATGACGCTTCCCGCATCCAGGTTGTGCGGTTCGGCTGGCACACAGTATATTCCTCTGAAAAATATGAAGTCAGCCACGGGATTTTTTTCAGATAGTGATTTTTTATTTTCACTTTGTTTCATTCATATTTTTTCCGGAACCCCGTGGCAGTTCATATTTTTCTTCGTAACATGCTGTGTGCCGGCCGTAAACCTGGGTTTACGGGGCGGGAAGCTGGTTGTGGCACATATTAAAAACGTATGTTATATGCCATGTTTTTCGGCCAGCGTCAATACCTTTATTATACCGATTATATTAGAAAACTGCAACTAAATTTGGCACTTCTCTTCGTGTCTTCATGTTTTCATATTTTCTGTTTCACAGCTCCTGCTGTATGCTTCGCATGCGCCACATGTGTAACAAGTGCAATAAATAGCAGCATAATGATACCGCCTGTGGTATCAATCAGTACGTCCGTGAATCTGCCGGCCCGGCCGGGCACGAACAGCTGGTGAAATTCATCTGTGCAGGCATATAGGAAGGTCACGCCTATCGGAACCAAAATCTTCCTCTGCCATGCAAGAACGAAAATGTCAAAAAACCAAGCAATGTGAGAATGGCATACTCACTCATGTGGGCACATTTTCTCACCGGATAGTCTATAAGCTCTGCCTTATCGAGCAGTTCCTTCTCATCCCAGTGGCTTGCGGTTATGGTATTGACCACAGAAACTATGCGGTAGCTGACGCTGCCGCTGAGCTCAGACGACTCGGTATCGGCTCCGCCGAAAACATAAAGATGACTGCCATCCAGCACAGCATGAGAAAGCATGCAATCTTATTTAAGCTTTTCATTCATCACCTCAATCGCTTTCTGAAGCTGCACATCATACTGCATGTCATAGTCTGCATTTGTATCTCCTGTATATTCATAATCGGCCTCTACATCGCTCGATACCCTTTTGTGGATATTGTGACCGTTTGGTGTGTAGTACTTCGATGTGGTAATCTTTACAGCATCACCATCGGAAAGATTATAAATAGTCTGTACAATTCCTTTTCCAAAGGTCTTTTGCCTACAAGTGTTGCATCAATATAACCATCCTCATTGTAATCCTTCATGGCTCCCGCAAAAATTTCAGACGCACTTGCGCTGTTTTCATCGACAAGCACTACGATAGGACAGTCTATCTGTTTGCCATCGTCATCACCAAATGTCTGAACATTTCCGTTTTATCCTTTGTATACACGACGGTTCCTGCCGGAAGCTTGCCAACCGATTCAGCCGGAAGCAGTCTGTCAACCATTTCTGTCACTGCGGTAAGTAGTCCTCCCGGGTTAGCACGCAAATCCACTATAAGGCCCTTCATCCCCTGATTTGTAAGTCCGTCAAGTGCATCCTCAAACTGACTTGCCGTGTTTGTCTGAAACTCGCTGACCTGGATATATCCCACTCCATTGTCAAGCAGCTTGCTGTCCACTGATGGCAGCTCAACATTTTACGCTCCACCTCAACGGTAAATGGGTCAGCCTCCTCGCCACGCCTGATTTCAAGCGTAACCTTCGTGCCCTCCTTACCTCTGATTTTGGCAACAAGCTTTGTGAGATCCTCGGATGTTGCCTCGACACCATCAACAGAGACTATTTCGTCATCCTTTTTAAGTCCCGCTTCCTCAGAAGGTGTACCACTGTATACCTTCGAAACTGTCACCTGCTTTTGTGTTCGGGTCCTGCTTTAACGCAGCCCCGATACCATAATAAGTGCCTGTCGTGCTGATTTGCAGTTCCTTATACTCATCTGCGGTATAATAAACCGAATAAGGATCATTCAGCCCCTCCATCACACCATGCAGCAGACCGTTTTCCAACTCATCCTTATCATAATCCTCATAGTAGTACTCGTCTATGTAGTTCGCAAGCTCATCGATTTTCTGCACGGTCTTATCGTCAAGCACATCTGCGCTTTTTGCAACGGTATGCACGCTCCTGCCTGTAATCATTGTGTATGCAAAGAGCACAATCAATCCAAGCACAATGGTGGTCACTATACCTGTAGCAATCCCGACACCGAACCCATTTCTAAATCCATTTCTATGAGGCTTTTTATCGCTCATATCTGAATTATCATCATATTCTAAGCCGTTGTTGTTTGAATTATCCATTTCAGTCCTGTCCTCTCTATATTATGATATGAACTTAAAACAGCCTGTCTCCGATCGGAGCCAGGCCGTCATAATTATTATTATACTCTTAAATGTTTCCGAATTGTGAATCGGCTTCCCAAAAGCCAATTCCAACGCCCAGTATAAGCGCTACCGGTACAAGTGTAGAGAAAATCTCCTTTGTCGGGATAAATGTCATCATATTTCCTATAAAACTAAACTTATTAGCAATATATGCACAAATCTTTCCATATATGACACTGAGCAATCCCAGAGGAATCGCTGATCCTATCAGTCCAATGAGAATACCTTCTACCACAAACGGAGACCTGACCAGAAAATCAGTCGCTCCGATAAGCTTCATGATAGCTATTTCCTCTCGTCTGACCGCAATACCTGTAGTAACTGTGTTGCTTATAAGGAAAATCGCAACACACAGAAGAATCAGAATGATACCTCCCGATACATAGCTGATAAGCTTATTTAAATCGGTCAGTGTATTGGCCACATCCTGCGACTGGTTTACCTTTCTGACGCCCTCCAGCCCCTTGATATAGTTGACAAGAGTCTGCTGCATAGAGACATCATTCAAATAAACCTGCAGATTTGCTGAATTACTGAGAGGGTTATCATCACCAAATGAAGCTGCAGCATCATCGTAGCCCTCAAAATACTCCTTCTGGTAATCACTCCATGCATCGGCCGCTGACTGATAATCCACCTTGCCAACCTCAGCCCTCTTTTCTATCTGAGCCTTGTCCGCTTTTATTACATCCTCTGTAGTGCCCTCATTAAAGAACACTGTGACAGCAACACCCTCCTCAGCTGTCTTAACCATGCTTGAGAAGTTCGTCACAACTATATAAAACAGACCAAACATAAAAATACAGGCTGCCATTGTCGCTATGGATGCCAGTGAAAACATCTTGTTTCTGAATATATTCTTAAATCCCTGCTTGATTGAATAAAAACGTATTAATCCTCATCACTATCACCATCCTTGCTGTCAGATACAACAAGACCTTTCTTTATAGTGATAACACGTTTTTTCATAACCTTAACAATCTCAAGATTATGAGTTACAACGATAACAGTTGTGCCTTTCTCGTTGATTTCCTCAAGCAGTTTCATAATCTCCCACGCATTGTTATTGTCCAGATTACCCGTCGGCTCGTCAGCAAGCAGCATGCTCGGCTCATTGACAAGAGCTCTTGCAATAGCTACTCTGCTGCTCTCCTCCCGAAAGCTCTCGGCTTTGACTTGTACTTTGCAGCAAGCCCTACCATAGAAAGCATCTGTGGCACCTTTTTCTTAATAACCGCTGTGGATGCACCGATAACCTTGAGTGCAAAAGCTACATTTTCATAAACATTTCTATCCTTTAATAATCTGAAGTCCTGGAAAACGACTCCAACATTTCTTCTGTATTTAGGAATCTGCTTGTGGCGAATGCGCGTCAGATTCCTTCCGTCAACAGTAATCGTTCCGTCTGTAGGATCAAGCTCCTTTAAAAGAAGCTTAATCAAAGTGGATTTACCGGATCCGCTATCTCCGCATACGAAAACAAACTCTCCATCATCAATCTCGAGATTGACATCATTGAGAGCAGGTATACCTGCAGAATATGCCTTACTGACATGTTCAAGTTTAATCATTACTTTCTCCTTAATAGTCCATTGATTCCATATACTTCATATACTTTACTACCATTAAGGCAATCTTGAAAGTAATGGCATCCTCAAACACTCTAAGGTCGAGCCCTGTACTTTTCTGAAGCTTGTCCAGTCTGTATACCAGTGTATTTCTGTGAATGTAGAGCTGTCTTGAAGTCTCAGATACATTCAGGACTATTCTCAAAGAACTTATTTATAGTAGATAATATTTCTTCATCAAAATCGTCGGGATTTGCCATCGAAAATCTCTTTGATAAACATCTTACAAAGTGGCAGCGGCAGCTGATAGATCAGACGACCGATTCCAAGCTGGGAATATGCTATAATATTCCTCTCCTCGAAAAAGATTTTTCCGACATCGAGAGCCATCCTGGCCTCCTTATATGAGCGCGACACCTCTTTCAACTCATTGATAACAGTACCATATGCAATATGTACCCCATCCGCTTCGGATCTGAACAGATTCAAAATCACCTCGGCTGTCTTTCTGAGATCATCATAGGTCTCGTTTTCTGCCAGTTCCTTAACTACTATTATATTCTTCTCGTCAACAGCTGTAACAAAATCCTTTGATTTGCCGCCGAAAAGACTTCTGATCTTCTCAAGCTCGTTGCCGTCCTTCTCCCTGTTTGTCTCAACAATAAATACTACACGTCGCACTTCAATATCAATATGAAGCTTCTTCGCGCGATTGTATATATCTACCAGAAGCAGATTATCCAAAAGCAGATTCTTTATAAAATTATCCTTGTCAAATCGCTCCTTGTACGCAACCAGAAGATTCTGAATCTGGAAGCTTGCAATCTTGCCTATCATGTAGACATCCTCGCTGTCACCATAAGCTAAAAGCACATATTCCAGCTGGTGATCATCAAAGACTTTGAAAAACTGGCATCCATTAATCACGACTGTCTGCCGGTGATGCAACAAAGGCCTGTGCCGGCTCTATAAACGCCTCTGCATTCGGAAACGTAGCTGCAAGAATCTTGCCCTCAACATCTATCACACAAAGATCGGTTCTCGTAATTCCTTTAAGGCCATCAATTGTATTTTGAAGTATCTGATTGGAAATCATAAATCGTTCTCCTTCTCCCCTTTTTGTAACTGTGCATTGCCCTCACAGTCACTTTATAACTAATTGCATAAATACTTGCTATTATTTTAATACATTCGCACAAAAAAATAAAGAGGTAAATGTACAATTTTTACACATTTCCTCTTATTTTTTTTTATTGTTATAAGAATTAACTATATTGAACTGTTTTGTCTATGTTCATAGGTGTTGATAAGATGCGTAAGGCGCTTCACATCAAGCATTTTTCTTATTTTTCCAATAAATCCATGCTTTTTCCCCATGAACTTATTATTTCCGATTCCGTACCAGAGGTTCATCAACAGCTTTTCCCTGTTGTGTAAAGGAACTTCTCCTGTGACGGAGACGGAAGAAATGATGCAATCGCATCAGGTGAAACGATGTTAATTTCATTGACAAGATTTTCGCTGCATCCCGGTGAGTCATCAAGAACACCCTTGCCAGATATTCGCGCTCTGTCAAATAATCCAAGCAGAAATTCCTCAGCCTCATCAACAGCTTTCTGTGACTCTGCAATCACAAAGATTTTTATCATTTCTCTCAAGCCGCTTAAAAGCTCATAAAAGAAGTCATGATCTTCTATCTCATGCCGACGCTGCAAGGTATCTGCCGATGCCGCCCTTAGTATGCCTTCATCCGCAATGACAGTATAATCGCATGCCTCCAGCGCCTGCTTCACCTCTTCATCAGACTCCGCCAATGCCAGCGTATCCATATTCACTTCCTCTATTGTAGTGAGTATCTTCTCTGAAATACGCCTGTCGACTCTCATGAGCATCTCGCGTACTGTATAGTTATCAAGTTGTAGCCCTGCAATATCTATCTTTTTAATCATAATTTTAAGTATAACAAAATTAACTTACATAATCAACACTTTTCAAGTTGTCCGACAATTATAAAGCATTTTAATCATATTATTTACAATTAAAATGTCAATATTATTTCCGAAATATTACTAATTTAGTGCAACTTTATCAGAACTTTACAAAACAGTTGTTCTTTTGCTCACATTCAAAAATGTGGATAATGTGCATAACTCCGTGCATAACTCATTTTTAGGGCACTTTGAGGTTTACTTTTGTTGATAGTTATCCACATTTATCCCCAATCCGAATTTACCTGGTTTAGCATATCAACTTTTTTGTGCATGTTGCTATTTTGATATATGTGATAAAAATTACGCTTGACAGCCCTGTTTTCCATTCTGTTTAAATTAGTCCCGTTTTTAAACATATATGCATATCATACAGGCTACTTATTTCAAATATCATAAACAAAAATAAAGTTTCTCTATGTAAAAAAGACCTCCATCTCGATGAGATGAAGGTCTTTATAGATTCATATTTACCTATCCGGCATGAATTTATTAGAAAATTCTTCTAACTGCAATGATTGATTTGTAGTTAGCCGGTGATGTATATTTGATACCGTCTGATGGATTGCTTGCATGTACAATAGTGTTTCCACCACAGTAGATTGCAACATGTCCGCTATAGCAGATGATATCTCCAGGCTGCATATCGCTTGTGCTCACACCGTATCCAACGCTTCTCATTGCTGATGAGCTATGTGGTAAGCTGATGCCAAACTGTGCATAAACTGACATTACAAATCCTGAACAATCTGTTCCGTTTGTAAGACTTGATCCACCGTAAACATAAGGATTGCCAACGAACTGTGATGCATAATTAACAACAGCCTGTCCGTTTGAACCACTTGGTGCGCTATAGCTCTTCTCTGATGAAGAACTGCTTGATGATTTGCTTGAAGACTTAGATGACTTCTTTGCTGCTGCCTTGGCTGCTTTTGCTTCCTCAGCCTTTCTAGCTTTCTCTTCAGCCTTTCTGGCTGCTTCCTCAGCCGCCTTACGCTCTGCCTCTTCCTTGGCAAGTCTTGCTGCTTCCTCTTCCTTAGCCTCAGCATAAGTGAACTCTGTATCGAGTGTCACATAATCTGTAGATACATATCCGGTACCGTCTGCTGTAGATACACCTACCCATCCGTCTGTTGACTCATCCACAACTGTGAGATCATCCTCTCCGGACACGAGACCAAGTACTTCTGCATCAGTAGATGCTGTTGTTCTGACCTTGAGTGTCTCAGTATTGACTGTTGCCACGCGACGGCCTGCGCTCTGTACGAGTGCATCGTCACCAACTACAACATAATCACCTTTTACATATCCTGTTACTGAACCGGACTGGATTTTGTACCATCCGTTATCGGTTGTCTCAAGTACTGTTCCAATTCCATTGTTATAGAGCTTTCCAAGAGACTCGCTGTTTTCATCTGCACTCGCATCGTATATTAACGCTGTCGCTAACCTGTGCAACTGCTGTATCAGCATATGCTGATTTAACCGGCTCAGCATCTGTTGTCGCAACATCTGTTGCAGTCTCTGATGTCTCATCACCTTTTAACATTACATCTGTCAACATAGATGTAACACCGGCTGTAAGAGTGTTTGATGTACTAACAATATCTGATGTATAACTAGCTACTCCTGCAGTAGGTCCAGCCGCATATACTGCATATGGCACTGATGACAGAGCCATAAAACCTGTAAGTACCCCGGCTGTGAGTTTCACATAATTTACTTTCATTTTACCCTCCGTTGTATGAATTTGTAACAGTTATTACGAATTTGTTACAAATATTACTTTGTCATTATAACAAAGCAACATATATATGTCAACGTTTTCTTAGTGAATTCTTAAGAAAATCTTGACTTTTTCCAACGAATAGGACTTATGTCGCATGAAATACTTATGTAATAATTTTATTTTACAGCAATAGCCTCAACCTCAAGCATTACATCCTTTGGAAGCCTTGCAACCTCAACACAGCTTCTTGCAGGGTATGCTCCGTTAAAAAATGTGGCATATACCTCATTTATTGCACCGAAGTCATTCATCTCCTTGATGAAAACTGTAGTCTTTACCACATTGTCCATGCTTGTTCCTGCTGCCTCAAGCAGATGTGACAGATTTGTAAATGCCTGCTTAGCCTGTGCCTGTGAGCCCTCAGGAATCTCACCGGTCTCCGGAACTACCGGTATCACTCCGGAAGTATATACCATACCATTTACCTCGATAGCCTGTGAATATGGTCCTATTGCTGCCGGTGCCTTGTCTGTACTGATAACGTTTTTCATGTTATTGTCCTTCTTTCCTGTTAAAATTTATTAAAAAGACTGTTATTTCTTAAGACGGATTTTGCCATCCGTGAGATCAATCTTTCTTTCCTTATATAAATGACCAACTGCACGCTTGAATGCATTTTTGCTAAGTCCTGTTTCTCTCTTGATTACCTCCGGGCTTGCCTTTTCCGAAAACGGAAGCACACCTGCGTATGAATCAAGCAGCTCAAGGATCTTTTCAGAGTCGGAATCCATCTGAATATATGCCTTTTCCCTCATTGTCAGGTCCAGCTTGCCATCCGCCTTGACATCAGTGACCTTTGCCTCTATCACATCTCCAAGCTTCAGATAAGCGGCATTCTCAAAACCGGTATCTTGGCTGAATATTTGTCATCCACAGCGATAAATGTACCGAAATTGTCGCTAAAATCATACACTCGGCCTGAAACCATATCGTCCTTTTTGTATGGCGAATCGGTGCTCAGCATATGGTAAATACCCTTTGTGGTAGCGCAAAGCCTCTGGCTTTTATCTATGTATAATGTAACAAGTATCTCATCTCCGGCGCTGACCTTTCTGACCATCTCCTTGTAAGGAAGAAACAGGTCCTTTTCAAGCCCCAGTCAAGGAACGCCCCTATTTTAGTCATCTCCTTGACAGTAAGCACTGCTAAACCTCCAAGTGTCAGCTTTGGCTCGTTTGTCGTAGCAATAAGTCTGTCGTTAGAGTCCTTGTATACAAAGACCTTAAGCTTATCCCCCTGCTTTACTCCATCCGGAATCTGCTTTGCCGGAAGCAGTACCCTTTCCTCCGAAGCCGAAGATGTTGACAGATATATGCCAAAATCAACCTTCTTTACACATACAAGCTCCTGATATTCTCCTAATCTCATGTTTTTCCGTCCTTTCTGTATCAAAACTGTATCGTTGTTAAATAATGGAATTATAATTATTTTCCCGGTACCGGCTTACTCAAAACTCCACCACCGAATACGGTTTTTATCCGTATCCGCAAGCACCACTGTCACACTCTTTGATGTGTACTTCACGTATGATATAACTGTATCACCAAGCTTTGCTTCTTTTCTGTACTCCACACGAAGCTCAGATATTTCAAAATCATTCGGCAGAAGCTGCTGCGCCAGCATAACATACTTCTCATTGTTCATATGATGGTTGCTGTATATAAAAACTGAGGAACCACAATCTCACCCTTTTTCTCCATATCATCAGGAATATGAAGCTTGCGCTTTGCACACTCCATCTCAAGCTGCGGCTCAAGACCGTATGTATCCGCAAACTCCTGAGGCACCTTCACCGGTCTGCCGGTTCGTGTATCAACAAGTACCCAGACAGAATTGGCATATGCCAGTGTGCTGCCGCCTGCATCTTCAAGTGTGAAATTTCTGTAACCGTAAAACGCCTTCATACCATATGCCCATGTGGATATCTTTACCTGTTCATTAAGCAGTGGAAGCCTGTTTATGCATATCTGCCATGATGAAAGCACCCATGCTATATGATTGTCCGCAAGAAATCTGATTCCCACATCATGTGACTGTGAGTGAAACACACTACAGTCCTGAAAATAATTGGTAAGCCCTGTAAGGCTCAGTCTGCATGACGAATCCACCTCGCTGTAACGTATTCTGCTGTCAAATGAAAAGCCATATCTAATTCCTCTAGTCTATAAAATTGAAGTAACTTCTGATAAATCTAAACGCTTCATCCACACCATTGGACATCCAAAGATTTGAGCTTTTATTAATGATATCCTGGTATTGCTGTATAGTAATTGGTGTCTTTTTTTCAGAGCCGAGTTCTTCTATAAGATTAATAATTCTCAAAAAATTCTTGTTCATATTACACCATCCTTCTATAACTATTTAAGTCATATACGTTTTTATTTTATAACAAATCGCATTATTACACAAGAAAAAAAGAGAACTTCTATCGAAGTTCTCTTTAGCTGGCCCACAAGGATTCGAACCTTGAAATGACGGAGTCAGAGTCCGTTGCCTTACCATTTGGCGATGGGCCAATGTGTTGTCTCAACAAATGATATTATACACATGTGGCTATATAGTGTCAAGCATTTTTTTATTTTAATTAAATGTAATTGAATATAAATTCTGCTTGTCCTGCTAAAATGTGAGCACCGGCTAATTTTTAAACAGCAACACCTCGCCATCATATTCAGCAAATGTCACCTCATCGCCCCACTCAAGCTTTGCCGTGCCGTTTGTCTGCGCTATGATTGTTTTCTCTATGCGTTTTTATCAATTTCCGGGATAACGGCTTTCACGAGCACATCCGCCTCATACGCTGTGTCCATCACCGTAATCTTCTCCTGTGCAAACAGATACTGAAGTCTTCCGATCCCGGTATAGTCCGTCCTGATAAACAGTACTGCACCATCCTTCTTCTCTATTATCTCACTTGCTGAAAGCCCCGCCTTTGTGGCTTGCTGATACGCACGCACCAGTCCGCCTGTGCCAAGCAGCACCCCACCGAAGTATCTCGTTACAACAACAGCGGCATTGTGGATATTTTCCTTAAGGAGCACATCAAGCATAGGACGGCCTGCGGTGCCTGCAGGCTCCCCGTCATCCGAGCATCTGGTCAGCTCCTGTCTCTTTCCTATAACAAAGGCACTGCAGTTGTGCCTTGCATCCCAGTATTTCTTTTTCGTCTCATTGATAAAGCTTACAGCCTCATCCTCAGACTCTACCGGCCTTACGGTTGCTATAAACCTCGATTTCTTCTCTGTTATCTCACCCTGTCCGCCCTTGTACACGTACAGGCTTATAGTATTCTCTGACATATGATATTCTTTCCATCCTGATATTGCCTGATTACACTCATGCATCTTAAAGACACTTTATTGAGCTGTAATTGTTACCTGTATTATATAATATGAAAACCAATCTGTAAATTGCATTTAAATGCTATATTTGATATAATAATGTATACTGTTTATTTTCTAATCACAGTATATACAAACAAGATTACAAATCTTTATAATGACAAGGAGGCCTATATATGAATTACGGCAAAAAAGCTACAATGCAGCTGCTCCGGAAATATGACAATAAGAGCTCTAAGGTCAAAAACAAGTTCAAGCTCATTGTTCTAAAGATTCTTCTGGTTGTAGTAATTGTAGCAGGCGCAGCCGGCATCAGTTCAGGAATCGGTGTCATGAAGGGAATCATTGATTCCGCACCTGACATATCAAAGATCGATGTCACTCCTACCGGCTACTCAACTACCGTTCTGGCGGCAAACGGAGAAGAAACCGCCACACTCGTAGGTCGGGGCAAACAGGCAGTATGTCACCATCGATGAGATTCCGCTGGATTTGCAGCATGCTTTTGTTGCAATCGAGGATGAACGCTTTTACGACCACAACGGCATCGACCTGCATGGTATCGGAAGAGCCTTTATCTCCGGTCTGTCAAAGGGCAGATTCAGTGAGGGAGCCAGCACAATAACACAGCAGCTCATCAAGAACAACGTACTGACCAGCTGGACAAGCGAAACTTCCTTTGTAGAAAAGCTTCAGAGAAAGATTCAGGAGCAGTACCTTGCCCTTGAGCTCGAAAAGCAGGTAAACGACAAGGACTGGATTCTTGAAAACTACATGAATTCGGTCAATCTGGGAGCAAATACCCTCGGTGTGCAGGCCGCATCCAAGAAGTACTTTAACAAGGATGTCTCAGAGCTCACGCTTTCTGAAGCATCTGTCATCGCAGGTATCACTCAGAATCCATCCGGCTACAACCCTATCACACCACGACAAAATGCCAAGAGACGTGAAAAGGTGTTAAATAACATGAAGGATCGGGCTATATCTCCAAGGCGCAATATGATGAGGCCATGGCCGATGATGTCTACTCAAGAATTGCTGAGTACAACACCACAGGCTCAGGCTCTGTGAACACATACTTTATTGATGCGCTCATCGACAACGTGTTCGACGATCTCACAGCCGCCGGTTACTCTGAGACAGAAGCCTACAAGCTGATTTACAAGGGCGGACTGACTATCAAATCGACCCAGGACCTTACTATGCAGACTATATGCGACGAGGAGGCAAACAATCCATCCAACTATCCGTCCGACGCAAAGTATTCGTTCCAGCTTTCCTTCGAAGTAAAAAAGGCAGACGGTTCGTACAAGACCTACACAAACCAGACCATGCTCTCTTTTTATAAGAAGAAAACCAACAATGATGATTTCAGCATCAACTACTCAAGCCCTGATGAATGCAATGCAGCTATTGCACAGTACGAGCAGGATGTACTTGAGGAGGGCGATTCAATTGTGGAGGGTTCTGAAGCTGTAAATATCACGCTGGAGCCGCAGGTTGCCATGACAGTCATCGACCAGAGCACCGGTGAAGTAAAGGCACTGGTCGGCGGTCGCGGTGACAAATCGGCAACAGAACATGGAACAGAGCCACAGATACATGCAGACAGCCCGGCTCTACCTTCAAGATAATCGGCTGCTATGCTGCTGCTCTCGATGCAGGCGGCAAAACACTTGCATCCGTGCAGGATGATGCACCGTTTACAGTAGGTTCAAAAACCTTTAACAACTATGACAAATCTTTCGGAGGCTTTACCTCCATCCGCTGGGCAATAACAAAGTCCATCAATATTGTAACAGTCAAAACCTTACAGGATATCGGGGTTGAGCTTGGTTACAAATATGCGGAGGATTTCGGTATTTCAACTCTCACCGATTCCGACAAAAACCTGTCACTGGCGCTCGGCGGACTGACAAAGGGTGTCACAAACCTTGAGCTCACAGGTGCATATGCTACTATAGCCAACGGTGGAGTATACTTAGAGCCAAAGTTCTACACTCAGGTTCTTGACCACGATGGCAATGTATTACTTGACAAGACCAATACACAGGACACACGTACTGTAATCAAGGATACTACGGCATGGCTTCTTACAGATGCCATGAAGGATGTTCTGACACAGGAACCGGAAAGCTGGCGCACTTTGACAGCCAGATAGCCCAGGCAGGTAAATCGGTACCACAACCAGTAACCGCGACTGCCTGTGGGCAGGCTACACACCATACTACACATGTGTCGTATGGGGCGGCTATGATGACAACTCAAAACAGTCCGGCAAGCTCACATCCTATCCTAAGAATATATGGAGGAATGCCATGAGCAGAATCCATGAAGGACTTGAAACCAAAGACTTTGTACAGCCGGATGGTATAACAAATACCACGGTATGCAGCAAATCAGTGCTTGTTCCTTTAGAGGGAACATGTGACAATGATCCTCGAGGATCAATGCTGACAACCGAATATTTTGATACGGACACTGTGCCGACAGACAGCTGCGACCATCATGTTGCACTTGAGATTTGTGCCGATTCGGGAGCCATTGCCGGTCCGTATTGTCCGAATAAAACATCAAAGGTATTTATAACAGGCGCTGTATCAGGCAGCCCTGAGTATGAATTCATGGCAGATGATACGTTCATGAATACCGTATGTACATTACATGATGCAACATCGCTGATTAACAGCTCACCAACCACCACGGATCCTACCAATTCGGTACTACACCGGGCAGTACTGATGGCACTGCGGCTGGAGCACAGACAGGTGGGGCTGGAACTGGTACCGGTGCTGGCTCAGGTGCTGGTACTGGCTCTGGCGGTTCCGGAGCCGGTGCTTCCGGTACCGGTGGCTCCGGTTCAGGTGGTAATGATACCGGCAGCTCCGGTTCATCCGGTAACACTCATCGTTAACCATTACGATTCACAACTTAATTATCTAAAGCAAAACCCCCAAGGATCATATCCTCGGGGTTTTGTTGATGTATATATGCTAAGGGGATTAGATAATAATTTGCATTACTCTACATCCTGTAATGCCTCAATTCCTTCCTCGCCTGTACGAACCTTGACAACCTGTGCCACGTCGTAAACGAAGATCTTGCCATCTCCGATATGTCCGGTGTAGAGAGTCTTCTTAGCAGTCTCAATAACCTTTTCTACCGGAATCTTGCCAACGATTACCTCAACCTTAACCTTTGGAAGTAATGTCGCATAAAGCTCAGCTCCACGATATTTCTCGCCGGCACCTTTCTGGATACCACATCCCATAACCTGAGTCACTGTCATTCCTGTTACACCTAAGTCATTCATAGCCTTACGAAGCTTGTCGTACTTTGTAAGCTTTGAAATAATAACAACCTTGTGAATACCGCTTGCTGAAGCCGGTGTTGTTGCATTTACAACAGGCACTGCTGCATCCTTCTTTGCGAGAAGCTGTGCTCAGAAGAACCAAGATCTGTATTTTCATTGACATCCATAACATCACCTGATACATCCATGATAGCAAATCCTGCATATGCTGATGCAAGACCATGCTCTGTTGGGTCAAGTCCGATGATTTCCTCTTCCTCTGAAACTCTAAGTCCCAGTGTAGCCTTGATAACAAGGAATACGATTGTAATAGTAACTACTGTCCATGCTGCAACAGAAACAAATCCTGTGAGCTGGAGTCCTAAAAGCTTAAATCCACCGCCGTAGAAAAGTCCTACGAGCTCGTTACCCTTTGAATCAGCAATTGAATATCCCGGAGCACTGTTTGTGGCAAAAAGACCAACTGCGATTGTTCCCCAGATACCATTCATCATATGTACTGCGACAGCACCTACAGGGTCATCAACACGAAGTACATTGTCAAGGAACCATACACCGAAGCAGACGAGAAGTCCTGCTACGGAACCGATAATGATAGCACCAAGTGCATCTGTTACATCACAGCCTGCTGTGATTGCTACCAGACCTGCGAGGGATGCATTCAGACACATTGACACATCAGGCTTGCCATATTTGAGCCATGTGAAAATCATACAAACTACTGTTGCAAGTGCTGGTGAAATTGTTGTTGTTACAAAAATAGATCCTAACTGTTCAACAGATGTTGCTGCCGCACCGTTGAATCCATACCATCCAAACCAGAGGATGAATACACCGAGTGCACCGATTGTGATGTTATGTCCCGGAATAGCATTTACTTTTGTAATCTTTCCGTTTTTATCCTTTGTAAACTTTCCGATACGAGGTCCAAGAATTGCAGCTCCTACAAGAGCACTGATACCACCTACCATGTGGATTGCACAAGATCCTGCAAAATCATGAAAGCCAAGCTGTGAAAGCCATCCGCCTCCCCAAATCCAATGAGCTTCAATTGGATAAATAAGTGCTGAAATAACTCCTGAATAAACACAGTAGGAAAGAAACTTTGTTCTTTCTGCCATAGCTCCTGATACGATTGTTGCTGCTGTCGCACAGAAAACCAGGTTGAATACAAAATTAGACCAGTCAAAATTTGCATAAGATGTAAAAATGTCAAATCCAGGTTTTCCGATGAAACCAAGAACATCTTCACCTAATAAAAGTGAAAAACCAATCAGTATGAATACAACTGTACCAATACAGAAATCCATTAAGTTTTTCATAATAATGTTCCCTGTATTTTTTGATCTTGTAAATCCTGCTTCTACCATAGCGAATCCTGCCTGCATAAAGAATACAAATGCAGCTCCAATCAGGAACCAGACTCCGAAAATTACTCCACTAATCTCTTCTGTCATAGTAATGTCCTCTCTTTCCTGTTTCTTCTTTCATTTTTTCATTTTATCGAAAATAAAATTTATAAAAAAATAGAGACACTTCACCAATTTCCACAGCTTCGTGGTTCAGCAAAATGTCTCCATTTTATTATTATGTTAAATTAAATCATATATGCCGCTCTAAACAGCTTTCCATAAGCTTTGGGCCTTAAACTACAAGGATTAAACCTCGAAGATTAAATCGCCGTATGATGGCATTGGCCACATCTCTTTGTCGACAATCATCTCAAGCTCATCAACCGGAGTACGAAGAGCATCCATAGCAGTCTTTACAACATCTCTGTAGTAAACAGCCTGCTCTCTGCCCTCTTCCATAGCACCGGCCTTTGCTGTCTCATTAAGCTTTGCAAGTGCAACCTGTGCATCTGAGAGAAGAGCTGAGCTCTCTGTAAGAAGCTCTGACTGAACAGATACATCTGCATCAGCAACTGCACTCTTAACTGAGTTAACTGACTGTGCAAGTGATGTAATATATTTGATAACTGCAGGAATAATCTGCTTTCCGGCAATATCAATCATAGCCTTTGCTTCTATATTAATAGCCTTTGCATATGTCTCATACTCGATCTCGGCACGGCTCTCAAGCTCTGTCTTTGTAAATACACCGAACTTCTCGAATGCTGCAACTGACTCAGGAGCAACGTATGCAGGAATTGCATCTACCATAGACTTGATGTTTGGAAGTCCACGTCTCTCTGCCTCAGCTACCCACTCATCAGAGTATCCGTTTCCGTTGAAGATGATTCTCTGGTGCTCTACTGCGTAATCCTTGATGAGATCATGTACAGCGAGGTCAAAGTTGTCTGCCTTCTCAAGTATATCACAAGCGTCTGAGAATGCCTCAGCAACGATTGTGTTAAGCACGATGTTGGCCTGTGCAACAGAATCCTGTGAACCAACCATACGGAACTCGAACTTATTTCCTGTAAATGCAAACGGTGATGTTCTGTTTCGGTCTGTAGCATCCTTCATGAAATCAGGAAGTGTCTTAACACCGGTCTCAAGCTTCTCACCCTTTAAACTGTGTGTAGCTGTACCTGTTGCGATAAGCTGGTTCAATACGTCTCCAAGCTGTTCTCCAAGGTAGATAGAAAGGATTGCAGGTGGTGCCTCGTTTGCTCCAAGTCTGTGATCGTTTCCTACATCTGCTGCTGCCGCACGAAGAAGTGCTGCATGCTCGTCGATTGCCTTTAACATACATGTGAGTACAAGTAAGAACTGTACATTGTCATGTGGTGTCTTGCCAGGCTCAAGCATGTTGATACCATCATCTGTTGTGATTGACCAGTTGTCATGCTTTCCTGAACCGTTAACTCCTGCGAATGGCTTCTCATGAAGTAAGCACTGGAGTCCGTGACGGCCTGCCACCTTCTTGAGTGTCTCCATGATAAGCTGGTTGTGGTCAACAGCTACGTTGCACTCAGCATAGATAGGTGCAAGCTCGTGCTGTGCAGGTGCTACCTCGTTGTGCTGTGTCTTGGCTGAAACACCAAGCTTCCAGAGCTCCTTGTTTACATCTCTCATGAAAGATGCAATTCTCTGACGGATTGTTCCGAAGTAATGATCATCCATCTCCTGTCCTTTCGGAGGCATTGCTCCAAAAAGTGTACGTCCTGTGAAGATAAGATCCTTTCTCTGTAAATACTTCTCACGGTCTACGATGAAGTACTCCTGCTTTCCAGGTCCGACAGAAGGTGTAACCTTCTTAGATGTTGTATTTCCGAATAATCTAAGAAGTCTCAGTGCCTGATCGTTGATTGCTTCCATTGATCTAAGAAGAGGTGTCTTCTGATCAAGAGCCTCGCCTGTGTAGGAACAGAAAGCTGTTGGGATACAAAGTGTAGCTCCGCCTGCATCCTGTCTTACGAATGCCGGTGATGTACAATCCCATGCTGTATATCCTCTTGCCTCGAATGTAGCACGAAGACCACCTGATGGGAAAGATGAAGCATCCGGCTCACCCTTTATTAACTCTTTTCCTGAAAAGCTCATAAGTACTTTTCCGTTTGGCATTGGAGAAGTGATAAAGGAATCATGCTTCTCTGCTGTAACTCCTGTAAGTGGCAGGAACCAATGTGTATAGTGAGTCGCTCCTTTTTCAATTGCCCATTCTTTCATCTCGTGAGCAATAACATCTGCTGTCTCGAGATCAAGCTCCTTTCCTTCGTCCATAACCTCATGGAGCTTCTTGTAAACTTTCTTTGGCAGACGCTCCTGCATAACAGTATCGTTAAATACGTTCTCTCCAAAGATGTCAGCTACATTGAAATATTCCTGTTCGCTCATATCTTACATCCTTTCTGTTCATCAATCCCCTTGAGTGAATTGTTATTTTCAAATAATGTTTAAACAGCTGCACAACATATAAACTCGAATATTCTTGTTTTATGCCGGACTTCTTAGTTTATTAAAAAAGAGGGCACTCCATCTATGGTGGAACGCCCTCGTTCATTTCGCTTAACATTATTTCTGAAATTAAGATACTCCTTTGAGTATCAAAAATCAAGCGTTTATGTTAAAAAAGTTAAGTTTTATAAAATTTTACTACAAGATATAAATATTTTGTAAAGTAGTATGTGCAAAAATACTAAATTGCAATAATATTATTCAGCCTTTCCAACTGATCCGAAAAGCTCCATCTTCTCCTTAACTGTTGCCTTGATTGCCTCAGCACCTGGAGCAAGAAGCTTACGAGGGTCAAATCCCTTGCCCTCAAGATCCTTTCCGGCCTCGATATATTTACGTGTAGCGTCAGCAAATGCAAGCTGGCATTCTGTATTAACATTGATCTTAGCTACTCCAAGAGAGATTGCTTTTTTGATCATGTCATCAGGAATACCTGTACCACCGTGAAGTACTAATGGCATAACACCAGTCTTCTGCTGGATAGCGTCAAGAGTCTCAAAGCTGAGTCCCTGCCAGTTTTCTGGGTATTTTCCGTGGATGTTTCCGATTCCTGCTGCAAGCATATCTACACCAAGATCAGCTACTCTCTTACACTCTTCAGGATCAGCGCACTCGCCCATACCAACAACTCCGTCTTCTTCTCCACCGATAGAACCAACTTCAGCCTCGATAGACATGCCCATTGCATGAGCAACTGATACTAACTCTTTTGTCTTCTCAACATTTTCTTCGATCGGATAATGAGATCCGTCAAACATGATTGATGTGAAGCCGGCCTTGATGCACTTGTAGCATCCTTCGTATGTGCCGTGATCAAGGTGAAGTGCTACAGGTACTGTGATACCGAGCTCGTCATGCATAGCCTTAACCATTGCTGCTACTGTACCGAAGCCTGTCATATATTTTCCTGCACCCTCAGATACACCAAGGATTACAGGGCTCTTAAGCTCCTCTGCTGTTAAAAGTATTGATTTTGTCCACTCAAGATTGTTGATATTGAACTGTCCTACTGCGTAGTGGCCTGCTTTTGCTTTCTGAAGCATTTCTGTAGCTGATACTAACATATTTTTTCCTCCTGTTAATTAAAAGCTAATGTTATTATATTACATAACCTTATAAAAATAAAGTTAAATTTTTAACACAATCAGACAAAAATTGTGTACTATTACTATTTTATGTCCGATTTTGTATTTATCAGCACATAATGGTAATCTGTTTGTTCAGATTAGTGATGGTCAGATCCGTGTGGCTGCCGCCAAACTCTCCGTCGAGTGTCCACGGTACCTCCTCCTCACTCTCCACATGCATCTCACTGGTCTTGAAGGAGTAGATGAGCTCATTGTCATTTTCACGGTTTGCCAGTCCCGCAAGTATCTTATTGAGCTCTATTGGGTTTTTTGGATTCTTGATGAGTGTCACCTCAAAAAGGCCGTCATCAAGCAGTACGTCAGGACCTGATATGCCCTTGAAGCCTCCTACCGAAAGCGAGTTGGTCACCATTCCATATATAAACTCATCCTCTATTATCTCACCGTCATGGCTCACCCTCATCCTGTACGAGGTGATATCCATCAGGTGCTTTGCACCCTCTAAAATATATGCGGCATGTCCCAGTATATTTTCATCTGCTGCGAGGTCTGGTAGGATACCTCTGTAAAAGGCCAAAGGCTGCAACATATACGAAGGTATCTCCGTTGAAGCCTCCCACATCACACGGGAATGGAGTACCGTTTACGGCAACTCTTGCGGCCTCCTCCATATTTTTTGGTATGCCGAGAGAGTTTGCAAAGTCATTGGTGCTGCCCGCAGGGATGTATCCTATCGGTACATTTACCTCGCTTTGCTCCATGCCGGTCACTACCTCGTCGAGTGTGCCGTCTCCGCCGCTGCACACTACAAGGTCATACTTCTTAGCATTTTTCGACCTTTTATGGCATCTCCCGACACTGTGTAGGATAAATGGTGATTTTGTATCCGCCTTTGTCATGATGTCCACGATATTTACCAGGTGCTCCTTTATGAGCCCCTTGCCTGATTTGGGATTAAATACAAATAAAAGCTTTTCTTCATCTATCTCAGTTCCTCCGCAATCGCCAATAATTTTCTAAGCCTGTGGTTGACTCCCGATTTGCCCATTGGCGGATTCAGATATCCTCCGAGCTCCTTTAGCGGTGCATCCGGATATTCAAGCCGAAGCAGCGCCATCTCCCGAAGCTGCGCTGGTAAATCATCGAGTCCTCTCATTTTCTGTATCAGTCTGATATCCTCTATCTGCTTTACTGCCGCATTCACAGTCTTGCTGATGTTTGCGGTTTCGCAGTTTACTTTACGGTTTACACTGTTGCGCATTTCCTTTAATATGCGCACATTTTCCAGCTTCATGAGTGACACATACGCCTCCATGATGTTGAGACTGTCCACGATGTGGGCGCCCTCCTTTATGTACACTACATAGTGCCCCTTGCGCTCTACTATCTTGGCATCCGTATCAAAGCCGCACAAGAGCTCTGGCTGCTTCGCCTGCTCTTTCGTATGACACACTATCTCAAAATGGTACGCTTTGTTGGGATCGCTTATCGAGCCTGCTGCCATGAAAGCTCCCCTGATAAAGGCTCTCTTGCAGCATGTCTGCATAAGAAGCAGTCCGTCTGCGGTCTGTCTGTTGACAGGCTGTGCCGTGATTTTAAGCGCTGCAAGTATTTTTCCGGTATCCTGCTCATCCAGCGCCTTTGTGGTATCTGTGCCAAAGGCGCGCTTCATAAGTGTGGCATATTTATTTAAAAGCAGCAGGTTTTCGGTGTCGAGCTCAAGTCCCTTTGTTTTTCATTGATACGGCCCGAAAGCTCTATGATGCCTGCAAGCTCAGCGAGCTGACAGTGCCTGCTCTTTGATACCTGCTTTGCCAGCTCTTCCTTTACATCACTGGAAAACGACATGTTATTTACCTCTCAATGCATCCTTTCCTATGTCGCGATGCTCTATCTTAAGTCCATAGTCATTACAGCCGCTAAGCCTCTTGTACAGCTCGTTTGCAAGCGTTACCGAGCGGTGCTTGCCTCCGGTGCAGCCTAAAGATATAACAAGCTGGTTCTTGCCCTCAGAGATATAGTTTGGAATGAGGAACTTTATCATATCATCAAGCTTGTCGATAAACTCATTTGCCTCCGGAAACTGCATGACATAGTCCTGTATCTCCTTATCATTGCCGGTTTTCGCGCGTAGTCCGTCCACATAGTAGGGATTTGGCAGAAACCTCACATCCATGACTATATCAGAGTCTGACGGTATGCCATACTTGAAGCCGAAGGAAAGTATCGTGATAAAGAGATTCTTGTAATCCTCATTCTGCACAAATATCTTTTCAAGCTCAATTTTGAGTTCCCTTGTGAGAAGCTGGCTTGTGTCTATGATATAGTCAGCATTGTCCTTTAAATACTGCAGCTTTTCCCTCTCAAGCACGATGCCCTTATTGATGCGCTCACTGCCTGCGAGAGGGTGATTACGCCTCGTCTCCTTGTATCGCTTTACAAGCACCTCATCCTCAGCATCGAGGAAAAGTATCTCATACGGAAAATTTTTCTGCCTTAGCTGCTCGAGCGTCTGTGGAATCTCATCAATTCCTGAACCGTTTCGCACATCTATGCCGACTGCCACCTTGGACACATCACTGTGGAAGGTGTTTGAAAAGTCTATGAGCTTATCTAATAGCTGTATAGGCAGATTGTCTATACAGAAATATCCCATATCCTCCATCATTTTCATTGCTGTGCTTTTTCCGGCACCTGACATGCCCGTCACTATTACAAATTTCACTAGAATTCTCCAATCATCTTAACTTCCGGTTCGAGCTTTACTCCAAACTGCTTTAAAACTGTTTCCTGCACGTCTTTTATGAGTGTCAGGACATCCGCTGCAGTGGCTTCGCCCTTATTGACTACAAAGCCGCAGTGCTTCTCCGACACCTGTGTATCTCCCACGCTGTAACCTCGAAGACCTGCATCCATGATAAGCTTCCCTGCAAAATAGCCCTCCGGTCTCTTAAAGGTGCTGCCTGCACTTGGGTACTCAAGCGGCTGCTTCTCCACTCTCTTTGTGCGAAGCTCTGCCATATATGACTTTATCTCATCCTTAGGCTTTGGTGTGAGCCTGAATCTGGCTGACAGCACTATATAGCCCTTTTCCTGGACTATACTGTGCCTGTAGGATAAGTCAAGCTCATCCCTTGTGACAGTCTTTAGCTCGCCCTCTGCTGTGAGCACTGTGGCATCGATTAGGACATCCTTTATCTCTCCACCGTAGGCTCCTGCGTTCATGACTACCGCGCCTCCAACACTTCCGGGATGCCCGATGCAAACTCAAGACCTGAAAGCGATGCCTCCGCTGCCTTTGCCGCCACTGCTGCAAGGATAGCCCCGGCGCCTGCTGTGATGATATGACCGTTGTCTTGTGCTGTGAAGTCCTGCGCTGTGCTTTGCTGCGCCACAGCTTCTGTCACCTCAATTTCGGACAGGCCTTTTCCAATACCAATTACAAGACCTCTGATGCCCTTATCTCCTACCAGCAGATTGCTTCCGTTTCCTATCACTGTAACCGGCATATCACATGCCTTAGCCATCTCTATAAGCTTTGAAATCTGGCTCATATCAGGCTCTGCATAGTAATCTGCCGGGCCTCCTATGCGGAAGGTCGTGTGTTTTTTCATCGGCTCATCCTGCAGGAGACCAAGCTGCGGCAATTGTTCTGTTACACTTTTTACAAATGTCTGATTCATCTTATATTCCTTTAGCCTATGCTTCCTTCAAAAATGCAATGTAGCCTCTGAATGCCTCATATAAATCGACCTTGCTGATGATTTCCCATGGCGCATGCATGTTGAGCACCGGCACACCGCTGTCAATAACATTCATGTCATAGTTTGCGAGGATATATGCGATTGTTCCGCCGCCTCCCTCGTCTACCTTTCCAAGCTCTGCTGTCTGGAATGAAACATCTGCTGTATCCATGATATTTCTAAGCCTTGCAACATACTCTGCGTTGGCATCGTTTGAGCCTGATTTGCCTCTGGCGCCTGTATATTTGTTGAATACGAGGCCCTTTCCGAAGTATGCCGAGTTCTTCTTTTCCATAACCGATGGATAGTTCGGGTCAAAGGCTGCTGATACATCTGATGAGAGTACCTTTGAGTTTTTCAGTGCACGTCTGACTGCAAGCTCGCTGTAGTCTCCTGCCAGGTTCATCACCTCTGCCACACAGTTTTCGAAAAAGCGTGACTGCATGCCGCTGGCTCCCACTGAGCCGATTTCCTCTTTGTCCACGAGCAGGCATACACTTGTATATTCCGGTGCGCCATCTATTTCAAGCATAGCTCTGTATGAAGGATATGCGCACACTCTGTCGTCGTGGCCGTAACCCATGATCATACTTCTGTCAAGTCCGTAGTCTCTTGCCTCTCCTGCAGGTACCACCTCTATCTCTGCTGAAAGGAAATCATCCTCGTCCACACCGTACTCCTGTGAAAGTATTGTGAGGATATTGGCCTTTACTCTCTCCTTGATATCCTTGTCGTCCTCGTCCTTTTCTGGTCCCGGTATGCTTCCAATGAGCACATCAAGGCTCTCGCCCTTTATGACCTCTGAAGCCTTCTTGCCCATCTGCTCGCGACAGATGAATAAGCAGATCGCTCACACCCACTACAGGATCATTTGGCTTGTCTCCGATATTGACTGTCACTGTGCTGCCATCCTTTTTGCAGATGACTCCATGAAGGGCAAGTGGAAGTGTCACCCACTGATATTTCTTGATTCCACCATAATAATGTGTGTCTAAAAGTGCCATGTCTGTGTCCTCGTATAAAGGCACCTGCTTTAAGTCCATTCTAGGTGAATCAATATGGGCTCCAAGGATATTCATACCCTTCTCAAGAGGCTTACTGCCCACGATAAACAGTGCCAGTCCCTTTCCCATATTGTTTGCTATGATCTTATCTCCTGCCTTTACGCTCTTTCCTGTCTCGATGAGCTCATCAAGGTCTACAAAGCCGTGTCCTGTGGCGTCAGCATAAACTGATGCCGTGCACTCGCGCTCTGTCTTGCAGCCGGATATAAACCTTCTGTAATCCTCTGCAAATGCAAATATTTTTTCTCTTTCAGGTCCCTGGGGATATTTCTCCCAGGCGTTTTTCTTTCTATTGCCATGATTTATTATACCTCCGAATTTTTTGTAAGATTTGCCTGGACGCGGCGATACAGCTCCTGAGCTGCATTGTAGCCCATCTTTTTTTGTCTGTGATTGACTGCTGCTGTCTCTACGATGATCGCCAGATTACGTCCCGGTCTGATTGGCAGTGAATGACACACTACCTTGTTGCCGAGATACTCGGCATATTCTTCCTCGAGGCCGAGTCTGTCGTAATCTGCCTCCTTCTTCCAGTCCTCGAGCTTGATTACGAGGTCTATCTGCTGTTTTTCCTTTACACACTCTACTCCGTAAAGTGTCTTGACATCGATGATTCCGATGCCACGAAGCTCTATAAAGTGTCTGGTAATCTCAGGCGAAGTACCCATGAGCGTATGCTCGTTGATCTTTCTGATTTCCACCACATCATCCGTCACAAGACGATGTCCTCGTCTGATGAGCTCGAGTGCGGCCTCACTCTTTCCGATACCGCTCTCGCCTGTGATCATTACTCCCTCGCCGTATACATCTACCAGCACGCCGTGCACTGTAATGCACGGTGCGAGCTGCTCACCAAGACAATAGATGAGCTCAGCCATAAAGCGATGTGGAACGGCCTGTTGACAGCACCGGAATACCGTGCTCTCTGGCCTCTTCCATAAATATCTCATCCGGCTGTAAATCTCTGCAGAAGATGATACATGGTATATCAAACTCCATGAAGCGGCTATAGCGCTCTTTTTTCTCGCTGTCGCTCATCTTCTCTATATAAGTATACTCTACATTTCCGATAATCTGTATTCGTCTCTCCTCAAAATGATCAAAATATCCTGAGAGCTGAAGCGCCGGTCTGTTGACGTCCGAGCACTCTATCGCCCTCTCCTTTAGGTTCATCTCTTTTGTGAGATTGTTGAGATCGAGCAATTCTGCTACCTTTGCAACTGATACTGAGTGTAATGCATCCATTCGCGGTCCCCCTTGATGTATATTTGTTTTTTAGTATACCACAGATTAGCTTCAAAATCTACGTGGCAGAGTGGAAAAATGCATACACTGCCTGTGCTGCTTTTCGTTCATGGTCTCTGTCTGCATAAGGTCTTCGACATCTGCTTCCTTTATCTTCTCTAGCGACTGGTAGCGGCGCATGAGCGCCTTTCTGCGCGCCGGCCCTATGCCTTCAATATCATCAAGTACCGAATGTACCTGACTCTTTGAGCGCAGTGACCTATGAAACTCTATTGCAAAGCGGTGTGCCTCATCCTGTATTCTCGTGATGAGCTTGAAGCCTTCGCCGTGGCGGTCGATAGGTATCTCCACATTGTTGTAATAAAGACCTCTTGTGCGGTGGAAATCATCCTTCACCATGCCACACACAGGTATGTCGAGTCCCAGCTCAGAAAGCACCTGAAGGCATATATTTACCTGACCTCTTCCACCATCCATCATTATAATATCCGGAAAACGGTTGAAGCTACCTATTTCCTGTGGAGAACCATCTTTTTCAAGCTGCTTCTGTTCTTCCATGCCATGTGTAAAGCGGCGTGTGAGCACCTCGTGCATTGACGCATAATCATCAGGTCCCGTAACTGTGCGTAGCTTAAACTTTCTGTAATCGCTCTTTTAGGCTTGCCCTTCTCATACACTATCATGGAGCCGACGGTCTCAAAACCGTTGATATTTGAGATATCATAGGCCTCCATACGGTTTAATCCATGTAAGCCCAAAAGTCCCTCGATTTCCTTTACAGCTCCTATTGTGCGCCCCTCTTCTCTCTTTATCCGCTCCTTATCCTGGCTGAGCACTAAGAGTGCGTTCTTGTAGGCAAGCTCAACAAGCTTTTCCTTCATGCCCTTCTGCGGCACTTTTATATTCACCCGCCTGCCTCGCTTTTCGCTGAGCCACTGCTCCAAAACAGCCATATCCTCTATCTCACTCTGCAGCATGACCTCGCGCGGTATAAAAGGTGTTCCGGAATAAAACTGCTTCACAAAGTTATTTAACACATCATCCGCAGCCTCCTCGCTTCCAACCCTCACATGGAAATGGTCTCTGCCTATCAGCTTTCCGTTTCTTATGAAAAATACCTGCACCACTGCATCAGTATCGTCATTTGCAAGTGCTATGATATCCTTATCCTCGCCGTCGGCATTTGTTATCTTCTGCTTCTGCGCTACCTGTTTCACACTGTTTATCAGATCCCTGTATTCAGCCGCCTTCTCAAACTCCATGCTCTCTGAGGCCTTTAGCATTTTATCGCTAAGAGCCTTTATTGTCTGCTCATAGTCGCCGTTTAAGAAATCTATCGCTCCCTTTACCGCTATGGCATACTCTTCCTTCGTCACATACCCCTGGCATGGTGCACTGCACTGGTGTATATGATAGTTGAGGCACGGCCGGTCTGCTCCTATATCACGCGGCAGCCTGCGGTTGCAGGTGCGAAGCTTATAGATTTTGTTTATCAGATCTATCGAGCTTTTCACCGCAGAGGCACTCGTATACGGGCCAAAGTAACGGGATTTGTCCTTTTTCATCTGACGCGAAAACAGCACCCTCGGATAGTCCTCTCCCAGTGTCACCTTGATGTACGGATATGTCTTGTCATCACGAAGCATAGTATTGTACTTTGGTGTATGCTCCTTTATCAGGTTGCACTCCAAAACAAGGGCCTCAAGTTCAGAGTCGGTAACTATATACTCAAAATGATCTATATGCTCTACCATCTGTTTTTTCTTGATGCCCTCATTGTGGCTCGCCTGAAAGTACTGATGTACTCGCTTCGTCAGGCTTTTGGCTTTGCCGATATATATGATTACATCATCCCTGTCATGCATAATATAAACTCCCGGGGCATCCGGGAGTTTTTTTAATTCTTCTTTGATATCAAATGTTCTTTCCATATTCGCTCTTTGGGTTGGTTGTGGTGGAGTTTCGCACTTTTAGGTTGTGTGGTTGCCGGCATGGCACAGTGTATTCCTCGAGGAAAATATGAAGTCAGCCGCGGGGTTTCTCTCCGTTTGGTTTTCTTTGTTTGCAAGGCTTTTTCGTCCCTTTTCTTGTCCGGAAGCCCGCGGCAGTTCATATTTTCCTTCTGAACACACTGTGTACCCTCCGGCTTTTCAGTTATGTGTGCGAAACTCTTTTCTACTGCACTCTTTTTACGCTCTTTCGCTGCGCGAAAATTGCCCTATAAGGTACTAATTATTTGATGTATCATCCGGTGCTGTATATTCGGAAGATTCATTTGTATCTGCAGGCTGGTCTGTGGCGTTACGAAGGAGTGGATCTGTTGCCGATGTCACATCTTTCTGTGCATCATTCTGTGCATTTTCCTGCTCTTTGCTCTCTTCACCATCTTTTCTTCGTCCGGGTCGGGAGTCCCTTCATATCGCGGAACATCTTCATGAATTCCTTACCTGTGATTGTTTCCTTCTCGTAGAGATAATCTGATATACTGTCGAGGATTTCTCTGTTTTCATCGAGGAGCTTCATAGCCTCTGCGTAGCTGCTGTTTATGATTGAGAGCACCTCATCATCTATCTGCGATGCTGTATTCTCTCCGCAGATTAATCCTGCTCCGCCCTCTAAGTACTGGTTTTGTACTGTTGCAAGGCACATCATGCCGAATTTATCTGACATTCCGTACATTGTTACCATGGCACGGGCTATCTTTGTGGCATTTTCTATATCATTTGCGGCTCCGCTTGTGACTGAGTTAAATACCAGCACCTCTGCTGCACGACCTGCCATATATGTTGTGATTTTGGCGAGAAGCTCGTCCTTTGTCTCAAGGTATTTCTCCTCTTGGTGTCTGGAGTGTATATCCGAGTGCTCCCATGGTACGGGGTACGATGGTGATCTTCTGTACCGGTTCTGTATTCTTCTGAAGTGCTGTGACAAGCGCATGTCCAACCTCATGGTATGAGACGATTTTTCTCTCTTTATCGCTCATGACACGGTCCTTCTTTTCCTTGCCGCCGACGGCTACAAGCTCGAAGGCTTCAAAGAGGTCTGCGATTTACAAGCTGTCTGCCGTTTTGACTGCGTTGATGGCAGCCTCATTAATCATATTGGCAAGATCTGATCCAACAAGTCCTGCTGTTGCAAGTGCCAGTGCATCGAGGTCTACCGACTCATCCATCTTGACATCCTTTGAGTGTACCTTTAAGGTCTCCAGACGTCCCTTTAAGTCGCTTATCAACTATGATTCTTCTGTCAAAACGTCCTGGACGAAGAAGCGCCTTATCAAGCACCTCAGGGCGGTTAGTTGCTGCTAATATAAGTAATCCCTTGGATGTATCAAATCCATCCATCTCTGCAAGAAGCTGGTTCAATGTCTGCTCACGCTCGTCATTACCGCCACCGCCAAGTGCGCTGTCACGGCTCTTACCGATTGCATCGATCTCATCGATAAAGATGATACATGGTGCCATTTTTGTGCTTCCTTGAACAAATCACGCACTCTCGAAGCTCCGACTCCGACAAACATCTCTACAAAGTCAGATCCAGAAAGTGAAAAGAATGGAACTCCTGCTTCTCCTGCAACTGCTTTCGCAAGAAGTGTCTTACCTGTTCCCGGAGGTCCTACAAGAAGTGCTCCCTTCGGAAGCTTCGCTCCGATACCTGTATATCTCTTAGGATTGTGAAGGAAATCCACAACTTCCTGGAGCGATTCCTTGGCTTCATCCTGTCCCGCAACATCCTTGAAGTTGACGCCTGTGGACTTCTCCACATATACCTTGGCAGTCGATTTGCCGACTCCCATTCCCATGCTGCCGCCCATCTTCTTTGAAACAAATGCTAAAAGCACCCACAGTAAAATAAGCGGAACTATAAAGCTTAATATATTAAAATCCATGTAGATGTATTATCGGTATCGCTGCCTTTATCTCAATAGACTTGCCCTCTGAGGTCTTTGCTTTTTGAGTGTCGGCACGAGCTCATCATCAGCCACACGGCCTGTGTAATATGTGATGTCATAATCCTTGTGTCCGTCATCCACAAGCTTGTAGTCTATCTCATAGGAATCAAACTCCACGCTCTTGACATTACCCTTGTCTAGCTGTTTTATGAAATCACTGTATGACTTTTCCTGTGTGCTGGCATGCGATATGCTGTTTGATATAAGCGCATACACAAACAATGCCACGAGTGTCAGCATGATAAATGCCATGATACCCTGTCCGCCACGGTTATTTCTGCCACCGTTTCCACCAGGTCTGTTACCACCGTTATTTCCGTTTCCACCGGACCCATTATTGCCCGGGCCATTGTTGTAATTATAGTTATTAGGTCCCTGATTATCCATATTTTCTCCGTTCTTTTCTTATTTATTACAAGCTTCAAGGCAATTTTGACCTGTAATTTTTATAGTCATTCCCAAGAAACCCTATCCCCAAAAATACCAATACAGACTTCTTATTTTCCAAGGAATATATTGTATATGAAACCGTCTCCTCACAATATATAAAGTGTGAAGCTTCACTTTATTATAAGAAAAAGTGCGGTCAAAATCAACCGCACTTTCTAAATATTGTATTAAATATAACGAAAAATTATCTGTTCACCTTGTTTGCCGCCTCTATGAAGCCATGGAAAAGCGGATGTGGACGGTTCGGACGTGACTTAAGCTCAGGATGTGCCTGTGTGGCAATAAACCACGGATGCTCCGGAATCTCAATCATCTCCACGATTCTGCCATCCGGTGATGTACCGCAAAGCTTCATGCCATGCTCTGTGAGAGCTGTTCTGTAGTCATTGTTGACCTCATAACGATGACGATGACGCTCGCTTATATTCTCTGTACCATATACCTGGTATGCCTTTGATGTCTTGTCGAGTACACATGGATAAGAGCCAAGTCTAAGTGTACCTCCGATATCCTCTATTCCGTTCTGGTCAGGCATAAGTGCGATAACCGGATGAGTAGTGTTTGGATCAAGCTCTATACTGTGTGCGTCATGGAACATACATACGTGGCGCGCATACTCGATGATTGCCACCTGCATTCCAAGGCAGAGTCCCAGATATGGGATATTGTTTTCCTGGCATACTTAGCTGCTGCAATCATGCCCTCAACACCACGGTCTCCAAAGCCTCCCGGAACGATAATTCCCTGAATACCCTTGAATACCTCTGCTGCATTGTCATCATTAAGCTCCTCTGAGTCAACCCACTTTATATCAACTGTAGTATGCTCAGGGATACCGCCATGCTTCAGTGCCTCAACAACTGAAATGTATGCATCGTGAAGTGCTGTATATTTTCCGACAAGTGCGATCTTGACCTCTTTATCAGGATGACGCAGATCCTCTACCATCTTCTTCCAGTCTGCAAGATCCGGCTCAGGACAGTCGAGATTCAAGCACTCGCATGCAACCTTTGCAAGATTCTCCTGCTCCATGGCAAGTGGTGCCTCGTAGAGATACTCCACATCAAGGTTCTGTAATACGTGTGAATTCGGTACATTACAAAACAGCGCAATCTTGTCCTTAAGCTTCTGATCAAGCTCATGCTCTGAACGGCAGACAATGATATCCGGCTGGATTCCCATGCCCTGAAGCTCCTTTACGCTGGCCTGTGTAGGCTTTGTCTTGAGCTCTCCTGACGCCTTGATGTATGGAATCAGTGTCACATGGCACAGGATGGCATTGTCGTGTCCCACCTCATGCTGGAACTGTCTGATTGCCTCGAGGAACGGCTGACTCTCGATATCGCCGACTGTACCGCCCACCTCGATGATTGCGATTGTGGTATCCTCAGATGTGAAATCCCTGTAGAATCTGCTCTTTATCTCATTGGTGATATGAGGGATGACCTGTACCGTACCTCCGCCGTAATCACCACGACGCTCCTTCTGCAATACGGACCAGTATACCTTTCCTGTGGTGACGTTTGAGTTCTTTGTCAGGCTCTCATCAATAAAACGCTCATAATGTCCCAGGTCAAGATCTGTCTCAGCTCCATCGTCTGTTACAAACACCTCTCCGTGCTGAATAGGGTTCATGGTACCCGGATCAATATTAATGTATGGATCGAATTTCTGCATTGTCACCTTGTATCCACGAGCTTTTAAAAGACGTCCAAGAGACGCTGCGGTAATTCCTTTTCCAAGACCGGAAACAACTCCACCGGTGACGAACACGTATTTTACAGGCATAATTTTCCTCCTTATCAATATGCTTTGTATATTTGTAAATTCTTAATTTTTAAAATAACCAACTTATTATACAGCCTTAAATTGATTAATGCAATTTATTTTTTTATTATATTTATTATATTTTGTTATAATGCTTCACATCTGGTGACGGACAACCCTGTATTCATCGCCTGAGCGGTAAAACGGACAGCGCTTATAGCTGCTCTGGACAAATCTCGCCATATCATCCTCGTCCATATTTACCGAGCAATAATACTCCTCATCATCCTCATCATATTCATTGTATGCACAAAAATCGCAGCATGTCTCCATTATCTTATCCTTCCATCACTTTTAATATGTATGCTGAAAATCTACTTAAACTGATTGACAGTCTCGTCATATTTGTAATCAATCTGTGCAAGCTTGTCGCAAAGCTCTTTCTCATCAATATCATATGCTGCCGCAAGCTCCTTCAATCCTGAATAATTGTCCCGAAGCTGTGTGTTTACAAAGCTAAGCAGCATAACCGGATCCTTTGGTAATGCCATAATCTGCTCCTTATAATTCTATGTAATCTTATAATTCTATGTAATCTTATAATTCTATGTTATCTTATTATCATAATCATAGCAATTAATTTTCAAATACCTTCTTTATACTGTCATAGTGCAGGAACACACCCTGAGCAGCAAGCTCTTTTATTTCATCGAGTGTGGCAATTTTAAACCCAAGTGCCTCCTCTGTCTGAATCTGTACGTCAGACTCCTTGAAATCAAGCACAAAGCGGTAAACATCCACGAAATAGTTGTCACCCTCGCCCGGATTCTCCCTGTGATAGGTATAGGCAAGCCCTCCCGGACACTGTGATACATCAAGGCCCACCTCTTCTTTCACCTCTCTGCAGACTGCGGTAAATGAGCTCTCACCTGCCTGTGCGGCTCCTCCGAAACCTCCCACCATCCTGGTGCCCATGCCTTTGTCATGACACGCTGTGTGATAAGAAATCTGCCATCTGGTCTATGAATCACGCCAAGCACTGAAAGATGATACTCTCCATCCTTAAGTATCCAGTCGTTTTTTCATTGTACGGCGTGTCGGCTTTTATCCTTATCGTATATATCCCAAAATTCCATTTAAAGCTTCCTTTCCCTAAGTGAGTCTTTAATAATATCATATCATATCCTGCGCAGAAAAGCCAGCAAGTTGTTTACGCAGCTTTTTGCTTTCCGGCAGATAATATTCCATCAGCGACCAGAACCTGGCATTATGACTTGGTTCAAGCAGATGTGTAAGCTCGTGAACCACCACATACTCTGCGCACTCCGACGGCACCTTAGCCAGCAGAAGGTTGAAATTCAGATGATGTGACTTCACGTTGCATGATCCCCACCTTGTCTTCATCTTCTTTATCGTAAAGCCGGCTGACTTAACTCCCATAACAGGCTCCCATTTGTCGATAAGCCTCTGCAGCTGCATTTTAAGCTCCCTGCGCAGCTCTCTCTCCATGAATGGCGCCAAAACCGGTTCCTGTTCCTTAAGCTGTCTTGCAACAAGCATTTCCCGTGTGGTTTGCTCAATCCAGTCTGATTTGCTCTCCACAAATTTCCTGATTTCTGTATCACTCATGCCATAAGGAGCACTCACTGATAGTGTGCCATCCGTGTCCTTCACACGAAGATACATGTTTTTATTCTTTTCCTGGTTACTTCTATTGTATATCTGTTGTTTATATATATGTTATTTGTACATTTTTATTTGCATATGCGTTATTCATATTTTCCAGTTTCACACCGTTCCTCTCACGTAATCCGCTCCACGTAAATCCATTTTACAATCTCCGCGCATTTTTGTATACTATAAAATAAAGTAACTATTCAGAACCACTGAGAACAAGAAAAGCTGATGCGTCATGCTTGCATGTAAGCAGCAGGTTTTCTTGTTCTCTAGGTGGCTCGAATAGAGCCCCCCCACACATATGAGCAAAATTAGCTGCACAGCAGCGGCGCTAAACGTCCGGTGGACGTTTGTTCAGCGCGGACCGGAACGGAGTGTAGACAAAGCACGAGTATCGTGCGGTTTTGCGAATATGCGTGGGGGGTTCTGAATAGTTATGAAATAAAGAATAAGGAGGCTCATATGACAAAAGAAAAATTAGCCATTGAAGTAATAAAAAGACTAAAAACCGCATATCCTCGCACCGATTGCACTCTTGAGTACGACGAGGCCTGGAAGCTCCTCGTATCAGTCGCTCGCAGCCCAGTGCACTGATGCCCGCGTAAATGTAGTCGTGGTGGATTTGTTCAAAAAATATCCTTCCATCGAGGCTCTCGCCGATGCTGATGTTTCCGACATAGAAGAAATTGTACGTCCATGCGGCCTGGGAAAGAGTAAGGCACGTGATATAAGTGCCTGCATGAGAATGCTTCGCGATGATTTTGGCGGTCTTGTGCCTGACAATATGACCGATCTGCTGAAGCTGCCGGGAGTCGGCAGAAAGAGTGCCAACGATTATGGGTGATGTGTACGGCAAGCCTGCCATCGTCACCGACACACACTGCATACGCCTTTGCAACCGTATAGGACTTGTAGATGGAATAAAGGACCCGAAAAAAGTGGAGATGGAGCTTTGGAAAATCATCCCACCCGAGGAGAGCAATGACTTCTGCCACAGGCTGGTTGATCATGGACGCGCCGTATGCACTGCCCGAACCACACCGCACTGTGACATGTGTGTGCTGAACGATATATGTGGAAGCGTTGTGCATAACTAAAACAGTAAGGCTGCGGCTCCGCAGCCTGCATGCAAAACGTGAGAAAGGACCGCGATGTTACACGCGGTAACAACGCGATCCTTTCTCGAGGAGTTTAGTTATGAAAATGTTTATTAATAAAAAGGGAATAATGTAAAAGGTTTTGTTCCTCTTACAGATATAAGTATATGTGGTAATTATGTCCTAACAATGTACATTTTAGAAATATTTTATTAAAAAGGTCGTGATTATTTTATACTTTTTTTAGATTTGTAATATTTTGTAAATAACAACTAAATTTTTTTGTCAAAAAGTGCCTTACAGAGCTGTATTTTATCCTCATGGCTCTGTCCGGTCAGGCTGTTTTGAAAATCCACAATACCTGCAGCGGTGCTGTCTGTCAGCAGACCTTTTTCTGCGAGACGTCTTTTCATCTCACGCGCTGTACCGTTTCCTCCATCGAACACACGCACCCTATCTCCAAGCACCTCCTGTATCATTTTTCTGACAAACGGATAATGTGTGCATCCCAGCACAACCGCATCTATCTCACCATGCGAATATGAATACAAAGTTCCTCGAGATACTGTCTCACATCATCACCGTACAAGTCACCTCTCAACGAAATTCATAAGTCCCGGACAAGGCAATGGAATAATCTCACCCAAGTGTCTGTATCTGTCCATAAGCTTTTAAGTTTTTCCTGCCTGATAGTCATAGGTGTAGCCATCACAAGCACTCTCGGATTTTCCATAAAAGCATCGCAGGCTTGACTGCAGGCTCTATCCCTACGATAGGAACATCGGGATATTGTTCTCTTAATATACGCACTGCCGCGCTGGTGGCTGTATTGCACGCGACAACAAGCCCCTTTGCATGCTGATTTAAAATCAGCTCCTTTGCATGCTCACAGGTCAAAGCTCGCACCTGCTCAAGTGTTTTGGTACCATAAGGCGCATTTGCTGAATCACCATAATATATAAAATCTTCGTTAGGCATCACTTCAACCAGGCTCTTTAAGACGCTTATTCCGCCGACTCTGAATCGAAAACTGCAATTGACATTATAAAAGTCCCTACTTTCTTTATAAAATCTGTTATGATATAATGAATAAAACAAGCTTAAGGAGGCACCTATGGATAATCCTAAAAGTCTTTTTAACAACAACACAAAAGTATGTGAAAACTGTAAAAGGCCTCTGCCACATGACTATAAAGAGAATCTCTGCCCACGATGCCTTGATCTGGCATTATTCCGCGAGGTAAAGGAATTTATCCGTACCCACGACGTAAATGAATACGAGGTTGCAGAACATTTTAAGATACCGCTTAGACAGGTAAAGAGCTGGATAAAGGACGGACGCATCGAGTACAAGCAGTCTGAATCAGCCTCCACTATAGCCGGTCTTCACTGCCAGCGGTGCGGTGCACCTGTTACCTTCGGCACTCTTTGTCCCAAATGTCTGAGACTGTTAAACGGCAACAAAGGATACTCAACCGGATACGATGCCGGCAAAACAAAATCAAAATGTACCATTTGGAAGGAGAGGAGTAATTACTCTCTTCTTTTAACCTGATCTGTATTTTTCTCAACCTCTGTGAACTTGTCATCAAGCTCCGCCTTTATAAGTACGTTCTCATCAGGCGATTTGATGACGATATCATAATAAGGTACATCCTTCTGACTGAGGTATAGTCTATTTTCTTGATCTCATTTCCATTCTCGTAATTGTATACACTTCTGTCACCTGCCGGTGCGATTGCTGCTACAGACTCCATGCTGTATATTCCAAGGCGCTTTCTGCGGCTCTTGTTTTAATTTTGGCAAAGCGCAGCTCTCCGTCAAAATATGAATATTCAAACTCGGTGTTCTGTGCCATTATCATAAGATATGCAATAAGTCCAAATACTACTGCAAATAAAATACCCGGTGCAAAGCCGATGCAGATAGTCAGAAGACTTATCGCAGCAAGAGCCACAAGCAGGTACGAAACAAATACCAGCGCCACATTTTTTTTACGTGCAATCAATGTAAATACTTCCATTATAATTCTCCTTTGCATATTGAAAATATATATCTTTATAATGATAACAGATTTTACCGTTTCGTATAGATTTTTCATGTTTATAGGTTAAAATATTATAAAAATTTAGTGAAATTTCGGAGGGTTAAGATGCAATTTAACTTAAAACTGCAAAATGATTTCAAAAACAACATAAGAAGGGAGTGGGCTTTAACCAACGGCCTTGGCGGATATGCCGGCGGTTCAGTCACCGGTGCGATAAACCGTACGCATCAGGGCTATCTGATTGCAAGCCTTCATGCTCCTGTGCAAAGATACGTCTGCTTCTCAAAGACAAACGAAAAAATAGTCACAGACAGCCACACCTACGACCTCTCGTGACCAGTTCAAGGGCGGATGTCACACAGACGGCATCCAATATATAAGAGAGTTCACATACGATGGAACCATATGCTTTACATATGAGGCCGGTGATATCACCATAAAAAAACACATCGCACTGGCACAGGGAAAAAATCTCGCTGCCGTAGCATATGAGCTTCAAAACAAAGGCGAAGCGGCTAAGCTTTGATCACGCCTCTTATGAACTTCCGTGAGCACTCTGAAAGTTCCACCGTCGATTCATTAAAATTCGAGGTCAAAAAGCAGGAGCATGGCTTTACCCTCATTCCAAAAGCTCAGGATGACCACTGTATCCGCATTGCTTTTTCAGGCGGAGAGCTTATTGAAAGAGACGACAAATATATCTGTGACCTTGAGGCTCAGACCGAGGTGGACAATGAAGTGCCCGGCCTCGACTGTGCATTTTGCCCATATGACGTGAGTGTGGATATTCCTGCCGGTGAATCAATGCATTTTTCTGTAATGTGCGATATCGGGCCGCTTGAAGCCTGTAATGACAACTCGCACAGCCTTCGCCAAACACCTTGTTTCTGATAACGAAAGTGCTTTTGAAATACTACGTGCGCAGCTTGACTACACCGATGAGCTGATTAAAAGAAGCGGCTTCACTGATGACTTTGCCGTGAAGCTTACTGTGGCTGCAAACCAGTTCATCGCACACAGACAGTCAACAGGCTATGACACTGTGCTCGCCGGACTTCCTTGGTTTACAGACTGGGGCCGTGACACTATGATTTCATACACCGGCCTGACACTTTGCACCGGCCGTTTTGAAAAAGCTCACGATATACTACTGACCTTTGCCAAGTACTGTAAGGACGGGCTCATCCCGAATATGTTCCCGGACAGCGGACTTGAGCCTCTCTACAATACTGTAGATGCATCACTGTGGTATTTTTATGCTGTCTACAAATATCTGGAATATGTAAACACCCCGGATGCCTATGAATTTATAAAGAAGGATATTTATCCATGCTTAAAGGATATCATATCTACATATAAAAAAGGCACTGATTTTTCCATATATATGGACACGGACGGACTCATTCATGCCGGAAGCGGACTCGACCAGGTAACATGGATGGATGTGCGTGTCGGTGACTGGGTTGCTACGCCTCGTCACGGCAAGCCTGTCGAGATAAATGCACTTTGGTACAACGCACTGTGCACCATGGATATGCTTCAGGCTAAGTTTGGCGATAACGATGACAGCTACAGACAGCTTGCTTCTCTCGTAAAGACTTCCTTCAACAAGCGCTTCTGGAATGAAAACACAGGCTGCCTGTATGATGTGGTTGACGAGGATGACGATACAATCCGTCCAAACCAGATTTATGCCGTAAGCCTGCCATTTACCATGCTTGACAAGGAGCGTGAAAAAGCAATTGTGGATACGGTAATGGATAAGCTGTACGTAGGCTGCGGACTGCGTTCGCTCGATCGACCACAAGGATTACCATCCGATTTACATTGGCTCTCTCTCAAAGCGCGACCACGCCTATCATCAGGGAACAGCCTGGGGCTTTCTGCTCGGTGGTTTTATCAGTGCCTATGTAAAGGTAAACGGCCGCACGAAGGCGACCGCTTTATGCGCTGACAAGCTGCTTGACCCTGTAAGGGAGCATCTGCTCAACAACTGTATCGGCTCAATATGCGAGATATTTGACGGCGATGCCCCTCACAGCGGCCGTGGCTGCTATGCGCAGGCATGGAGTGTAGGTGAAGTGCTTCGCTGCTACTGTGAGGATGTACTGCCTATGCTCCCACAAGCTCACTCATAAGCTCGTGGACCGTAGTCATCCGGTTTATGCGGCCCACATTGGCACCGCAGAATACCAGACCGTTTTGCATATCTCCTTTAACTGCTGCAATCAGTGCCTTCGTAATACAGTATGGCACTGTTGCAGGGTTACATTTCTCAAGACAATTGTAGCACTTTGTGATAGGCTGCTTTTCCTTTTCCAATCCCATGATAAACCCATTTCTGACAGCTCGCCCCGGCATTCCTACCGGGCTTTGTATAATCTGCACATCAGACTCATTCGCGTTCAGATAAGCATGCTTATAGGCATCAGATGCGTCACACTCCTCTGTCGCCACAAAACGGCTCGCCACCTGCACTCCGTCGGCTCCAAGCTCCATGCAGTGCAGGACATCCTCATGTGTAAACACTCCACCTGCTACAATTACCGGAATGTGCTTTTTAAACTTCTCCTCATATGTCTTTGCACAGCTGATAATCTCCTTAATCTCGCTGTCATAATCCATATGCTCCATATCTGCAAGCTGTTCATTGAAAATCCCAGATGTCCTCCGGCCTTTGGTACCTCGATAACAATAAAGTCCGCTGTGCGGTTGTATCTGTGTGCCCACATTTTAAGAATCAGATTTGCTGCTCTCTTTGAAGAAACAATCGGAGCAATCCTTGTATGTGACTTTTCATCGACCAGCTCAGGCAGTTCCATTGGAAGTCCTGCCCCGCTTATAATAACATCAGCACCTGCTTCAACCGCAGCCAGAACATGCTCCTTGTAATGCTTTAAAGCCACCATGATATTGACTCCTACCATTCCATGTCCACAGGCAAGCTCCTTTGCTTTCTTAATATGCTTCTTGATAGCAATCAGATTAGCCTTTGCCTGGTCCTTTTCAAACTCCGGCTCCTCAAAGCCAATCTGCGCGGTGGAAATCACTCCTACACCACCCTCCTTAGCAACAGCTCCGGCCAGTCTGCTAAGACTCACTCCAACTCCCATACCTCCCTGAATGATAGGAAGCTTTGCAACCATATCTCCGATTCTCAGTTCTCTCAACATAATATGTACCTCCGAACATGTATAAATTTCATTTTTATGTTTGATATTCAAATTATTTGATAATCAAACATATATACATAGTAGCCCTTTAAGGTATTCATGTCAAGATAAAATTATATCATTTTCTATTTTATATAGTTTTAATACTACATTCCTTATTTATTGTAACTATCCAAATTTTCTCAATTTTAATATTGACATCAAAAGACAAATCGTGTAGAATAATTTTTGTTGTGAGGCAAGCCCAGTTAGCTCAGTTGGTAGAGCAACGGACTGAAAATCCGTGTGTCTCTGGTTCGATTCCGGAACTGGGCATTATACAACAAATTAAATATTCCTATGCGGGTGTAGTTCAATGGTAGAACACCAGCCTTCCAAGCTGGATACGTGGGTTCGATTCCCATCACCCGCTTTTTTGTTACCCTTTTTTGTTTGTCCACTAAGTATTTCATAATGCATTTAAACTGTCATACAGCTGCTTTTACACATACTTATACACAAAACAAAAGCCGATACACCGTGTCTCCACGAAATGTATCGGCTTTTATTATGCGCTAGATAAAATATGTATTCCCTAATAATGTCTGACTAGAATAAATCTACACGACCTGAAAACTTATCATTTATAACATAGTATGCAGAATACTCCTCCGGCTTGATGTAGATGTTTAGCTTTCTGATGAAGCCTGCCTTGTGTCCCTCAGCAACGAACTGAGCCTTAACACGCTCCTCGACAGCTGCTGTATCAACCTCGCTGTTCTGGTACTGAACAATAATCTCCGGCTTTACCGGCTCCTTCTTTGCAGGTTTTGCCTCTTTAGCTGTCTTTGCAGCTTTTGCTGCCTTTGCTGTTGTCTTCTTAACAGTGTCCTTAACCTCAGCGGCCTTCTCAGCAACCTTCTCAGTTGTCTTTTCAACAGCCTTCTCAACCTTCTCGGTTGTCTTCTCTACGGCTTTTTCTACCTCAGCCTTTACATCGGCTTTTGCATCAGCCTTAGGCTCTGAAACCAGCTGTGCCACTGTTTCCTCTTTTTTAACTTCAACCGGCTTTACTGCCTGCTTAACTGTCTTTGAGTTATTCTTTTTACGCATACTATTTTCCTCCTCATGCTCATTATTCACATACTAAAAAATTTTCAATTGCAACTAAAGCTTCCTGCTCATCATCACCCTTTGTAACAATATCAACAGACATTCCATCTGAAGGATTAAATGCCATAATACCCATGATGCTTTTTGCATTGATTTTGCGATTGTCACTCTCCAATGTAATCTCACTATCGAACTTGCATGCCACTTGAACAAGCTCTGCGATTGGATTATCATGACCTTCACATACTTTTGTAACGACAATACTCTTCTTACTCATACGTTCTCCTTAAACAAAAAGTATTAAACCTGTTTCATACTTATTTAATATATCCCAATTGTAACCGCTTTTCAATCCTTATGAAAATTTCTGTTAAACTTTACCTAAGGAGCTTACATTTAATGTCACAAAATCGGCATTATTACAACATTATTCTGTTTATTTTGTCATGTATGTGATAAAATGCAAGCCACCATTATAAAACATTCTGTCAGCATCCTCATAGCTCATCGATGTTGTTGCGCCATTATCCGGATTATAAATATATAAAGCTCCATTTGAAGAGTATCCTGTCACAAGCACTGCCGACGTATTTCCCGTCATCGCAAATACCGGATTGCCCTGGCTGATATAAAAGATAATATCCTCAGAAGACACTCCCTGTAAATCCAGGATTTCCTTGTCCGGCAGGTTATTTTTGAGCACATCAACAGCACTGCTGCCTGCTCCAATCAGCTCAGACACACTTACCGTAACATCATTGTAGGTAAGCATTGCACTTACTGACTTCACGACACTGTCAGCATCCTTATCGGTTTCATTACATGCAATATTCGCAAATGCATTTACTGCATTTTTCTTGCCCTCATCCATACATACTGCTGGTTTGAGTCAATTACCACTCCCATGCTGTCATTTGCCTGTTTTATGGCATCCGAGATGTTATCAGATGCAAAAATCACATCCCCCTTTGCATAAACATAGAAATGGACTGTATTGTCATCAAACTTTAAATCAACAGCAGTATCATGCGAATTTATAGTCATCTGTGCTGTCAGCTGCTTCAGCTTATCCGGCTTTTTACCACCTGCTATACTAATAGCGCTGACCGTCAGCTTTGTATCGGACTGGCTCGTATCAAGAGCTATCTTCTGCTTCGAATCAGCCTCCCGGTTCATAATGGTATCGACCGATTTCTGCATACACACCATTGTTTTGCGAAGTCAGATCTATCGTTACCATATATCCATCCACAGAAATTTTCTCGACATAGCCGCCCGAAGGTATATGTCTTAAGCTCCGACTGGTCAGATGTATCAAGAATAATAAGGCCATTCATAGGAAATGTCGTGTTTCCGGCTGCATCAGAGACCACATCAGCAGCATTCGCCTGTCCATATATGAAATCCTCACCTATGAAGCCAAGCGGACGTAGATACTGGTCGTCGCCCTTTTTGACCTCAAAGGTCTTGCCACTCTTTAAATCCATTACTTTTATGGTATTTGATGAGTACTGATTTGCAGAATCCACCCATGCAAAGTATCTGTTACTCTCCGATGCGCAGTAAGAGCCTGTAGACAAGCCCTCAACCACCTTCTTTACTGACATCGAGCCTAAATTAATCCTATAGAGACTGTCATCCATCATGAGATAGAATTCATTCTTCTCATTGAGATAAAGCATCTTGCCCATCTCAGCCTTTAGTACCTCATATGATGTCTTAGAAGGAATAAACGCTTCCTCATCTATAGTATGTGCCAGACCGTCATAATGGTACACACCGGTTCCCACCTCTCCCTCGTGGGTGCCTCTGTTCATATATCCGTATACCACAAAATCAATACTGCCCGCTTCGTCTACACTGACAATCTTTATATCGTGATGATTCCAGTTCTCACGCTCATCAATGCCCTCAGCGTCCCTGAAGCTGAATACCTTGATTATCATTCCATTGTTGATATCATAGGAGTATAAATCTCCCTCCTGGACAAAGCATATCACACTACCTGCTTCATTGGCCCTGTACTCTGCCTCACTGCTTCTGATACCAAGCATTACGCTGCCTGAATCCGAAATAAAGCTGTTTTCACTGTTAAAAATCTGATTTGCCGTTCTCTCATAGTTGAGCACGTACATACGGCTTTCCGTCTGGCGCAGCTGAAATATTCTCTTACATTGTAATACTCAGTCTCACCCTTACCGTCCACACAGCTCATCACATAGTCTATTGTAACCACATCATAAGAATCGTTTATTTCCTTTAGGGCTATGACAGGATTCGTATACTGTGCAGCGGCCATTGAGCCCCAGGTAATCTGACTCACCGTAGATGTCAGATCCACATGTGCAAGCGTATTTCTGTCACCGGTTGTTGTCTCCATATATGTTGTAAAGAAGGATTTGTCATCCTTTATAAACGTCTCATCATGAAACTTCTTTGCAAACTCAACAACCTTTGCAGCTGCCTTTCCATCAGTCTGCATAATCCTGCTGTAATAATATACATTATCCTGACCGCTTGTGATGGTAAACACCAAAAGATACTCAGTATTTTCATCCATAACATTCGGCATGCTTACGTCCGCCTGAATAGTATTATCCTTATTAGAAAAAGAAGATATCTCGTCATCGGCCACCAGCCTCTTGCCATCCATGCTTCTGATCTTGTATGATATTCTGTCAACAGCCATGCCATATGTTGAAATGGATAATGAGAGCTTCCTGTCATCCGAAATTGGAATAACGCAATCGCGCATCTTTGTCGGATCCATCTCAGTAGTATATCCATGGAGGGTGTTTATCTTTATTTTATCCAGATTAAATGACATAACCGGCAGCGTTGCATCCGCCTGCTTCGTGGTCATATCCTTATTTCCCTTGTTTGTAGTTATGCAAAATGTAATTAATGCTGCAATAAATACTACTATAAGTACTATCGGCTTTATCACTTTCTTACTCATAAAATCATATCCTTATATCTACCAGAATCTTTGGTACCTTCTGTATCTGCATCTGCGTCTGCAGAGTTCACAGTTAAAAGTATGCCCGCTATTGTACAGATAAAGCACCTGCTGCTTTGCTCTGAGATAAATCTGCCGGCAATCCTGTCTGCCTCATCGAAAAGACGCTGTCTGTCAGGCACCTCATCATAGATAAAGCTGCCCTCATACTCCAGCTCATCCATGCGTTGCTCTACTGCGGACTGTATCATCGCCGTATCATGCGGATACATATCCTTTATCATCCCCAGGTCCTTTGCAAATGCATCCTCATTTTTATAGTAATCCATAAACGGAAATGTTTTATAAAAAGGTAACATCAAAAAACCTCTTTTTAATCATTATATGCTATATTCAGCTATTAGTTGCATGCTATAACAAACAATGCTGCAATAAAATGCATGCGCCCAGGAATTTCTTTCCCGATACCTTCTCCTTCAGTATCACGCTGGAGCATATCATCATCACAATAATCGTCAAATTAAAAATATACCCTGCATAGCTGCCGGACATTGAAACTGCCCTGCCATAAAAATCATATGCTAACGGGTATGCAATGCCTGCAAGAATCAGGCATATACCATCAACAAATGACATGGATCTGATTTTCTTCATGCCTCCTGTCGCAATAGTAAATATAATAAGCACCAGCGTTCCTATAAATACACACCAGAACGCAATAAAGCCCTTATCCGGCTGTATCCCGCCAAGTGACACCAGAATATGTGCTGCCGACGCACAAACTGCAGCAAGAAGCGCAAACAAAATACCGGTTCCATCCAGATTTAAAATAACCGTTCCAGCAATCATGAGTGCAATCGCTATATAGTCAAAAGTGTCAGGAGTGTTATGAAACAGAAAAAATCCCACTGCAAGCGTGATTATATAGCTGCATTTAACTATAGCTGTAACCTGAAATGTGTAGCCCTCATGTATGGATTTAAAAAAACAGATGCCAAAAAGCCCTGTTGCAAGCCCTGCCAGAAGTATAAATATAACGCTCCTTTGGCCGAGTGCAATCAGGCTGCTTCCCATTATATTATCTTTCCTGTAAAAAAATATAGACGCACATAAAACAATCCCGGCAATGCTTCCCGCCAGCGCCGGGTCTGTCTTTTTAGTTCCAACCTTGGCCAAAATAGGCACACATGCTGCAATAAACGTTGCAGCACATGCCCATATAATTCCTGTCATATACATTACCTCACCACGTATCTATTACTGTGACTGTGCAGCACTATCTGCAGCTCCTGTTGTACTGCCATCTGCTGTACCCGACTGGCAGCCCGCTATCTGCCGCACCTGATGTGCCGCTGTCTGTAGTGCTGTCAGCCATATCTGACTTGACGTAGTCAGAGCTGACATAGCCTGTCTGTCCCTGGAAGATAACCTGTGTCCAGCCATTGTCCTCTGATACAAACTCAAGCTTCACATCCTGTCCTATAACAGTAACTATATTTGCGTTTTATCAGGCTTCTCTCTCATGTTTACACTGCTTGTAGTAGTGACGTAAGTTTTTTCGGTACCCTCTGTAGTCTGCTGTGGCAGATATATGGCGCCTATCTCTGTATCACTTTCGCCGGCACTGTCAGTTTCACTTTCGCTAACTGCATTCTGTTGTGCCTTGTCCTGCTCCTTTTTTTTGCCGCCCTTTGAGGTAACGGTAATCACTATTGTAGCAATCAGGGCAATAAGAAAAAGACATATTGCTGCAAAAATCAGTCTGGCGATTATAACATCTTTTCTGTGGCTTGCTTTCATATTATTCTCCTTTTGTATTATCTGTGTTTTGGCTCATTATAGCATAATAATCTAAAAAGAAAAAGGCAGTTAATAGAATGTTTATTGGTAAATTTCTATAAATTACCTTATAATATTTTTAAACTACAGCACATCATATCAGAGGGAGATAAAATCATGGAACAAAAGACACCTTTTAAGGAGCTGACATTCAGTCAGAAAATACAATATATATGGGACTATTACAAAATACCGATATTTCTTGTCATTATCGGAATCATAGCAGTCACAACCTTTATTCATGGTCGGCTTGCGCAGAAAAATACTGTTTTGAGCGTATTATGCGTAAATGCAGAAAACAGCACCACAGAGGACAACGGCGCCGATATTTTCAATGACTTTCTCACAGATAACGGCTATGATTTGTCAAAGGATGAAATTGCCTTAAACAAAAATATCTGTGTCGATGTAGACAAAAGTGGCCTAGACTATCAGAACATGGCAGTCCTCACAGCATACTTTGCTTCTAACGAATACGATATATGCTTTATGGATGATAAGACCTTTGATTATTACGCCAAAAATGTCTGCTTTGAAGATATAAGCAAATATCTGGATAAAGCCGCCCTTGAAAAATATAAGGACAGGCTTGCATATGTGACAATAGATGGTAAGGAATATCCTTGTGGTATCAGGCTTTCAGCAGATGACAATGAATTTGTCAAAGCCTCCGGCTTATACTCTTCATGTACTGTCGGAGTGTGCTGTGACTCCTCCACGATGCTATGGTCAAAAAATTATGCGGCTACATATTACAGTAGCCGCATTTCTATTTCTTCTGCTTTTATCTTATGAATTTCTCCTGTTTTTAAGCTTCAGGATTCCACCTATTGCAAGAAGTACTACACTCAGGCATGCCACAATAAATAAATCAGGAACATAATCCTTTATTACCCAGTATGGTATACCTCCGACAATAGGCGCAATAACTATGCCCACCGGCAAAACAGATGCAGAAAAATATTCGCTATCAGGTTTCCGCTATTGTCTGTTCTCCATTTGTGCGACTTGATAATCTCCATCAGCGCAACCAATATAAATGCTACAAAACAAGGTCATAGAACAGGTGCGCATCGACATAATCCTTTGGGTCAAGCTCGTCTGTCGCATATCCCATAAGCGTCATCACAACCTTTGAGGTTACCTTGTTCATCAGATTGTTCGTGACCATATAGTCATTGGTATTTGCGAGGAATACAACGCCCACACCGCTCTCCGGAAGCAGATACATGTCTGAGATATAGTTTTCCGTAAGACCTGTATGATTGTTCACTGTCTCGACATATTTATCCGAACGTACCCAGCCCATACCATAGCCTGTCTCACCGGACTCATCCATAGGAACTGTTGCCCGAAACATTGTGCTAAGGCTCTTGTCAGAGAGTATTCCATAGCCGCCACGCAGATACATCTGAAGATATTTTCCCATATCATTTGCGCTTGATGCAATATAGCCCGCCGGTACAGTGGACCATGAATCGCTGAGCGGATACTTCACATCGCTTTCCACCGAAAAACCGAAATAATTGTTGTGGCCTGTAATCAGACCATCCTTCTTCGCTTTTGCATAGGCTGCGCTGCTGTGAGTCATGCCAAGTGGTGTAAAAAATGTCGCTGTCAGATAATCGCTGTAGCTAACACCTGATACTTTTTCCACTATAAGACCAAGTATGTCATAATTGACATTCGCATAGGTATATTCTCCATTTTTGCCAACAATCTTTGCATTTCCCACATGCTGGTACACGCCAAGTCCACTGGTATGATTGAGCAGCTGTCTTATTGTAATCCTTGTCGCATCCTTTGGATTTTTGAATACCTCAGCTGCATCCAGATAAGGATTTACCGGGCTGTCAATATTCAGATGTCCTCCCTCATACAGCTTCATGATGCATGCCGCAGTAAACGACTTGCTGAGTGAACCGGTGATAAACGGCGTGTCAAGGCTCTTGCAATCCCCATATGTACCGGAGAAAAGCACGCCCTCTGCATCTACCACCTCAACAGCCATGCCGGAATCCTGTAATTGTCACAGGCCGCCTTTAAGGTATCCTCTATCTCTGTATATTTCGGCGAATAATTGTTGTTGTCAAGCCTTGGAATCATATCTATCACAAGACCCACTATAATAGCAACCACTATTCCCATCAAAGCTCTCTGTGGTATCAGCCCGATATAATGTGCATAATTGGTATATGTCTTTTTCGCCATATCCTCGGTGCCCTTTATCCACACCTTCGGTGTATGTGCATACCAGCCACAGTATACTACCAGTTCAAGAAACAATAGGACTGCCATCCATATCAAAAGCGCAAACACAAAGCCCGTTGAAAAACTTGTTGCCCCTGCTATTGATGTCAGTATGACAAGCGCTATCGTCCAGAATATAAGTGTCGGAAGCTTCTTTACAAACTTCTCCCAGTCTGTCATGATACGGATATTCCGATTTCTGTAGCCGCGCATATGCATGACCTTTTTCTGCAGCTTCTCGGGCATATTGCTTATCTTATATGCCGGGTCCCGCTTTATCCGTATTACTCTGTATATGCCAAATATTAAGCAGCAGACTATTATCTCAACTGCCAGTACCATTCTATCAACCACCTTATGTCTTATTTACAGTCATTTGAGACTGTACTTTACATAAAAATTTATCACATTTTTTGTGCTATGTAAACACAAAATAATATGAATACTGCGGGCCGTATAACAGCTACAAATCAGTTCTGGCCATAGTATGCGTTAGCCCCATGCTTACGGTAGAAATGCTTCTCCTTTATGTTGTCCGGGGCTGGCTTCACATCAGGATTTACTGACTCTGTGAGTCTGGCCATCTTTGCCACTTCCTCAAGGACAACGGCGTTGTGCACAGCCTCAGCTGCATCCTTTCCCCAGGCAAACGGTCCGTGATTCTGACAGAGCACAGCCGGTGTGTATACAGGATTGATTTTTCTGTTCTCAAAGGTCTCTATGATGACAAGGCCTGTGTTTTTCTCATAGGCTTCGTTGATTTCCTCTGTGGTGAGATTTCTCGCACATGGAATTGAGCCAAGGAAATAGTCTGCGTGAGTGGTGCCGTAGAGCGGAATATCCCTGCCGGCCTGTGCCCATGCAACTGCCTCGTGAGTGCGTATGTACAATTCCTCCGATATCCGGATACTTTTGTAAAGCTCTAAGTGTGTTGCAGTGTCTGACGAAGGCTTGTATTTTCCCTCTATCTTATTTCCTTCAAGATCCATGACTACCATATCATCAGGGGTGAGAACATCATAATCCACTCCACTTGGCTTGATGACAAAATAGCCTGTTTCTCTGTCAATTCCACTGACATTGCCCCATGTATATGTGATGAGCCCTCTTCTTGGGAGCTCCATGTTTGCTTCGTAAACCTGTTTCTTTAATTCTTCAAGCATTTTTGTTCCTCTCTTATTATTTTTTACTGCTATTACAGCGGAAGCGCTTTTACCATGGCACGCTCTGCCTCAATTGCTGCCTTATATGTATTTATGTACTCATCAAAGCCCTTTACATCATCAGGGTCCGGCTGCATTACTATGCCCTTTTCGCCATTAAATACCCTGTCTGAAAGATATTTTTCCAAAGGCTCTCCATCTGCTTTATTCACCATATAAGCTGCGAGCACTGCCATGCCCCACGGGCCGCCCTCTCCGGCTGTCTCCATGACCGCAACCGGTGCATCCATGGCTGCTGCAAGTATGCTCTGGCCCACACCCTTTGTCTTGAACAGACCACCATGACCGTAAAGTGTGTCTACCTTTACTTTTTCCTCTTTAAAGAGAATATCACAACCGATTTTTAGTGTTGCAAGACTTGCATAGAGGTGTGTGCGCATAAAGTTTGCAAGATTCATCCTTGCATCCGGCTTTCTGGCAAACATAGGTCTGCCCTCGTTGAGTCCGATGACAGGCTCTCCCGAGAAAAGGTTAAAGGCTACAAGGCCGCCACAGTCCTTATCGGCTGTAAGTGCATTGTTGTAGAGCTTTCCATATATGTCATTCATATCTATATCCATGCCAAACAGCTCTGAAAATTCCTTGAATAATCCCACCCATGCATTTAAGTCTGACGTACAGTTGTTGCAGTGCACCATAGCTACCGCATCTCCCGATGGTGTGGTGACCATATCAAGCTCCTCATGAACTGCCTTAAGTGCCTTTTCAAGCACCACCATAGCAAATACAGATGTGCCCGCTGATACATTTCCGGTACGCACTGCAACAGAATTGGTTGCGACCATTCCCGTGCCTGCGTCTCCCTCAGGCGGTGCAAGCAATATACCGCTCTCCAGATTGCCGCTTACATCAAGCCTTTTAGCTCCTTCCTCTGTCAGCGTACCTGCCTTTATCCAGCCGTAAGCACCTTTGGCAGAATGTCTCTTATATCCCATGGATATTCTTTTACCTTATCTAATGCTGCAAATTTATCAAGCATTGCCGCATCATAATCCCTGGTCTTAGAATCGATAGGAAACATGCCTGATGCCTCACCGACACCCATGACCTTTTCACCTGTGAGCTGCCAGTGAATATAGCCTGCCAATGTTGTGAAATATGATATCTTTGATACATGCTCTTCTTTATTTAATATAGCCTGATACAGATGCGCTATGCTCCACCTCTGCGGAATATTAAAGCCAAGCACCTCAGTAAGCTCTGCTGCAGCCTCACCTGTGATGGTATTTCTCCATGTCCGAAATGGCACAAGCAGATTATCCTCCTTGTCAAAAGGCAGATAGCCGTGCATCATGCCGGAAATACCGATTGCCGCAAGCTTTTTGATGGTAACTCCATACTTTTCCTTTGCATCCTGCGCCATTTTGCTGTAGCAGTCTGAAATGCCCTCCCAAATCATATCCAGGCTGTATGTCCAGATGCCGTCCACAAGCATGTTTTCCCAATCATGGGCACCTGTGGCTATAGGAGCATGGTCCTCCCCGATAAGCACCGCCTTTATTCTGGTAGAACCAAACTCTATTCCGAGCACAGCCCTGCCGCTTTCAATAACACTTTTTACGTCTGACATAATATACCTCCACCTTATAATGTAAATTTCTGAATAATTAGCTTAAATTATTATACTGTAATTGTACAACGTTTTTCTTCAAAAGTAAACAAAAGAAAACATAAATATACATAAATTTTAAAATGTTTTCAAAAGTGTTCAAAAGTGAATATCACTTTTTTTATTAAAATTTCAGATTATATTGATAGAATGTAAAAATTATGTTATGTTATATGTGTTTTGTGTAAACTAAATATGTATAACTGGAGCAAATAGTAAAACAAATTATTTTTACAAACGGAGGTAAACATGAACATTTACTCTATATTGCAGTTATGCGGTGGACTTGCCTTTTTCCTTTTCGGAATGCATGTTATGTCAGGCAGTCTTGAGAAGCTCGCAGGAGGCAATCTCAAAAGATACTTAAGGAGGTAACCTCAAACCCTATCAAGAGCTTATTTTTTGGAGCAATAGTCACTATTGCAATCCAATCCTCATCCGCACTTACTGTTATGCTTGTCGGACTCGTAAACTCCGGCATCATGGAGCTTGCCCAGACTGTTGGTGTCATCATGGGTTCCAACATCGGAACCACTCTCACCGCATGGATTCTTAGTCTTTCAGGTATCGAAAGTGACAATCTGTTCATCTCGATGTTAAAGCCTGAGAACTTCTCCCCTGTCATCGCGCTTATCGGTGTGATTATGATTATGGGAAGCAAGAAGGAAAAGCGCAAGGACGTTGGAATCATCATGGCAGGTTTTGCCGTACTTATGTATGGTATGCAGCTCATGAGCGGCGCTGTATCACCACTCGCAGATATGCCTGAATTTACCGGACTGCTCACCACCTTTAACAATCCATTCCTCGGAGTGCTTGTAGGTGCTGTATTTACCGGAGTCATCCAGTCATCTGCCGCATCAGTTGGTGTGCTGCAGGCTTTAGCCATGACAGGCGCTATCTCATATGGCATGGCTATCCCGATTATCATGGGTCAGAATATCGGTACATGCGTGACTGCACTGCTTTCGTCAATCGGCGTAAACAAAAACGCCAAGAGAGTATCCATCATCCACATCAGCTTCAATCTGTTCGGTACAGCAATAGGACTTGTAGTATACTGTATCGCACGTTATGCTGTTGATCTGACATTATTTAATGACAGCATCACTCCTGTAATGATTGCGGTGTTCCACTCAATCTTCAACGTCGCTACCACTATTATCCTTCTTCCGTTTAGCAATTCCCTTGTAAAGATTGCTAAGAAGCTTGTCACAACTGACAACGCAGACGGACAGGTTGTACTCGACGAGAGACTTTTACTCTCACCTGGACTTGCTGTCAAAGAATGTCTTGAGAAGACAAACGAGATGGCTGAGCTTGCAAGAGACAGCTTCAAGAATGCTTTAGATCTCTTTGACAATTACTCAGATTCAAAGTTTGATGATATTGAAGTCATGGAGGAGCGCCTTGATTACTTAGAGGATCAGCTTGACACCTTCCTCATTCACTTATCCGGAAAGGATGTTTCTGAGGGCGGCAACAACGAGATTTCAAAGATGCTTCATGCAATCAATGACTTCGAGAGAATCGGAGATCATGCGATAAATATGGCAAAGCTTGCCAAGCAGATTGATGACAACAAGCTTGAATTTTCAAAGAACGCAAGAAAAGAGCTCACGGTGCTCAACAATGCTCTGCGCGAGATTCTCACTCTCACTGTAGAGGCATTTAGCAAAAACGATTTGACAGAGGCAGTCAAGGTTGAGCCGCTTGAGCAGGTTATTGACGATCTCACCAAGGAGATTAGAAATTATCATATCGAGCGTCTTCAGAAGGGCAAATGTGACAGCAGACTCGGCGTATTCCTCACAGATTACATCACAAACTGTGAGAGAGCTTCGGATCACTGCTCAAACATTGCTGTATGCGATTCAGACACACAACTCATCATTCGAGACACATGATTATCTCAATGAGCTTAAGGCGGACAGGAGCCTGCATTTGTAGGTCAGTTCACCATGTATCAGGACAAATATCATCTTGATGAGGATTCTAAAAAGCAAAGAGTAAAAATCATCGAAATAATATAACGTAATTAAAAGCAGGATTTCTGATTAATTTCAGAATCCTGCTTTTTATCATCGTCTGGATATGAAATGCTTCACAATCGTATAAAGCACTATGATGCATGCAAACACATATCCCATCACACCAAGCGCCGGTATTCCAAGTATCTTAGGTGTCATATCTGTGGTACACACTATGCTTGAGCTGATTAGAAGTGCCATAACCCATAAGCCCATGACGATATTTCTCACCAGCCTGTGTAAAAGCCTCGCAAGCTCATCAGAAGCATGCATGTCAAAATTTATGCTTGTCTGCCCTCTTTGGTATTCCTCGAGTATCTGCGCCATTCTCTCCGGCAGTTCTGCCATGCGGTGAGCTGATTTGTATGCTGTCTTCCCGGCTTTTTTAAGCTCGCCCTTCAAATCAAAATTCTTAAGCATCTCCTGCCTTATCCTTGCAGAAGCAATCTCTACCATGTTGATGCCCGGTGCAATATCCGCAAGCACGCCCTCTATCTGAGTGATTCCCCTAGCAAGCATTGTAAAACCGTGCGGCATAACAATGCGGTTGTTCTTCATTACCTCCAAAAGTTCCTGAATAAACTCTGCAATATCGACCTGCCCCATATCCAGACTGCCGTATTTATTTATGATTATCTTGATATCCTTGTACAGCTTTGCCCTGTCGCTCACCCTTAAAGTCACCAATTACAAGCACCGCATCCTCTATCATGCCGATATCGTTCATGGCGATGCCGTAAACAGCATTGCTCAGTTCCTTTTTGTCATGCTCAGAAAGCCTTCCCATCATGCCCATATCAATCCAGACAATTTTGCCATCCCTTATCTTTACATTACCCGGATGCGGGTCCGCATGGAAGAAGCCATCCTCTATCACCTGCCTGATATAGTTGTCAATCAGCTTGCTGCCTATCTCCTCAAGATCATAGCCATCCTTTAAAAGTCCCTCCTTGTCATCGATATTAAAGCCCTTTATATACTCCATGACAAGCACATGTGATGTGGTATACTTGCGGTAAAGCTTTGGTGTGGCTACAAATGCAACATCCCTGTTATTGCCGGCAAACTCCTCAATATTGGATGCCTCAAGCAGAAAATTCATCTCCTCCTGTGCCACAGCCCACATCTCATCAAGCACCATGTCAAAATCCACAATGCCCTTTATAGAGATGGGCGGCACAAGCTTAACCGCCTTGTGAAGCAGCGCCATGTCCTTTGACATCACCTCGTGAATGCCCTTCCTTTGCACCTTCACAACCACCTGCTCACCGGTTTTAAGTGTGGCCCTGTGCACCTGCGCTATAGAAGCTGCCCCAAGAGGCTTTTTATCTATTGAAGTAAAAACATCCTTCCATGAATAGCCAAATGAAGCATCTATGACAGCCTCCACCTGCTCAAACGGCATCGGATCCACATCTGAGCATAGCTTCATAAGCTCCTCACAATATTCCTTTGGCAGAATATCCGAATGAAGCGACATTATCTGTCCAAGCTTAATATAGGTAGGTCCCAGCTCCTGCAATATAAGTCTGAATTTTTCGGGTGTAAGTCCATGCGTGAGCTTGTACTTCTTAAGTACCGCTGTCATCTCCTTCAGGCGGCTATCCATACTAGTTCACGCTTTCCTCTTTATCGTCCTCAGCTTCTATTTTTATATCCACTGTCTGTGATTCTCCACCGGAAGCACTTTTTCCATCGGCTGAAGTATCTGTTACAATGTCCTCATCCTCGAAAACGCTTTCATCAGCTTCTTGATCCACGTCAGCCTCATCCATCTGTGCAAGCTTGCTCTTTAAAGCCTGTATCTGTTCAGTGTCATCTTGTCCAAAAGCTCCTCGAGCTCCTCCGGTGACTGTGGCTTAACAGATACATTTACATTTTTCTTTACTGTGTCCTTGATATTGTGCTTAAGCTCCTGATTGAGCACCTTGCCCTGCTCGACAGTCAGCTCACCTCTCTTGACCATCTCATCAAGCACTTCCTTTGATTTCTCAGCAGTCACTGCCACTGTTCCTATTCCTGCAAGTAAAATCTTCTTTAATCCGTCTGTAAGTCTTTCCATGGTAAAATCCTCCATTTCCTGTTATTATAGTGAAACAATCCTTGGCACAAAAATGATAAGTCCAACTATCGCAGCCATTATTGCTGCCACAAGCACTGCTCCTGCTGCCGTGTCCTTAGCTACCTTGGCAAGCGGCTTTCGCTCTGTCGTTACCAAATCTACAACTGACTCAATCGCAGTGTTGACCAGCTCCAGGGCTATCACCAATCCAAACAGCGTCAGGCAGATGCACCACTCAGTCGGTGTTATCCCAAGTACCGCTCCTGCTATCACTACAAGTATCGCGACAGTGCAGTGTATCTTGATATTGCGCTCATTTCTGATGCATGTAAATATGCCCTCGAAGGCATAGCCGAAGCTTTTGTACAGAGGTGGTTTCTTTGCTTTTTTCATGTTGATACCTCTCGTGATTTAATTTTGGAATTAGTTTTGATGCCTTTTACTATAGTACTATTGTATAACTTTTTGGTTCAAAATAAAAGAGGATTGTGCAATATTGTTCAAAAAACAGAAATTACTGACATTTTAAATAATTTTATTACTAACACTTTGCCAGCACTTTAAATATTCCTTATTGACATTACGAATTTATCGTACTAACCTAAACACGTAAAATATACAGTTATAAAGGTAATCATATATGACAAATTTACATTCAGATAAAATAAAAACAGCAAACCTGCATACTACAACCAATCATATTTATACAAATACTCAGCTTCGAAAGCTCTTGGTTCCGATTATAATAGAGCAGCTATTAGCATCTCTTATGGGAACTGTGGATACAATGATGGTCAGCAATGTAGGTTCTGCCGCTATCTCAGCGGTCTCGCTTGTAGACTCAATCAATATCCTTGTCATACAGGCACTTTCAGCGCTTGCCGCCGGTGGTGCGATTCTCTGTTCACAGTATCTGGGAAGTCACAATACAAAAGGTGCCCGCCATGCTGCAAGACAGGTATTTTTTGTCATGGCATTTCTGTCTGTACTTTTATCTGCTTTTTGTCTGATAACAAGAAAGTCGCTGCTTCGTGCCATATTTGGCGCTGTTGAAGCTGATGTAATGAGAACTCACAGGTTTATTTCTTTTTTACATTGTTGTCATTTCCTTTTATAGGTCTCTATGATGCCGGCGCATCCATTATGCGCGCACAGAATAACAGTCGCAATCCTATGGTCATATCTGTTATTTCAAACTTTATGAATATCGGCGGCAACGCTATTCTGATTTTCGGCTTCGGCATGGGTGTTGAGGGAGCTGCTATTTCCACTCTCGTATCCCGAATATTCTGCGCGATTGTCGTTATCATACAGCTTCGAAGGGAAAATGAACCGATTTTCATAAAGAACTATATGTCTATACGCCCTGAATGGGGCCTGATTAAAAAAATCCTGCTCATCGGTATCCCATCAGGAATCGAGAACAGTATGTTCCAGTTTGGAAAGCTGGCGATTCAGTCCACTGTGTCCACACTTGGAACCGTGGCCATCGCAGCCCAGGCCATGACCAATATCCTCGAAAACTTAAATGGTATTGCCGCTATCGGAATAGGAATAGGTCTTATGACTGTTGTAGGACAGTGTCTGGGTGCCGGCAGAAAGGATGAAGCCATCTACTATATCAAAAAACTGTCACTGGTGTCTGAGGTCGTAATCATTGCCAGCTGTCTGATTATTTTCATACTCACAAAGCCCATTACAATGCTTGCCGGAATGGAACCTGCCAGTGCACGGCTCTGCTTTGAGATGATTACCTTTATCACAATTGCCAAGCCAATATGCTGGGTACCATCCTTCATCCCGCCATATGGACTGCGTGCCGCAGGCGATGTTAAATTCTCCATGATTGTATCCTGCTGCACAATGTGGCTTTGCCGTGTAAGTCTGTGCATATACCTCTGCCGTGTATGGGGCTTTGGTCCGATTGCAGTGTGGATTGGCATGGCTTGTGACTGGACGCTTCGTTCTATTATATTTACTGCCAGATTCCACTCAAGAAAATGGCTGAATCATCATGTGATTGATTGATAATAACAAGCTATACTATGCTCTATTCACAAATCTGTATAAGTAAAGGAAAAACATGAAAAACTATCAACCGGACTATTACAACAAATTCAAATGTATTGCTGACAAATGCAGTATCACATGCTGTCAGGAGTGGAAAATTGCAGTAGATGACGCTACAAACCGCAAATGGAAGAAGCTTTCTCCTCCGGATACTTTATCTACAGCCCCTTTTTCTGCTGATAAAGTGTCTGGAAAAAGTAACAATCTAAGCTCTTACACATGCCATAAGGATGGCAGTCTGGTTATTAAACTGGACGAAAAACATCGGTGTCCGTTTCTTTCAAATGATAAGCTATGTCATCTTGTAATGACATACTCAGATGAAGTGCTGTCAGAGACATGTGCACTGTTTCCCAGAGAAATCCACCGGTTTTCAACACATGAAGAACGAACACTCATGCCGTGCTGTCCGGCAGTTATCGACCTGTGGTGCGAAAAACCTGTCACATTTCCTGTAATATCCGAGACCCGGAATAATTTATCTACGGCATTTTTAATCCGTGATAATCTGATTAAACTGATATCTGACCAAGGGCTTTCAGTGGAGCAGGCTTTGCTTGACGGGCTTTACATTTTATTGGAATTATATAAAACCAGCCGGTCACCAATGCACATATACAGGAATATTTTTCCGACCAGACGCTTAATGAACTGAATACCGCCATGGAAGATATCCATATCCCGGACGAAGATACATTTATCGAATGCAATGAGCTACTTCAGGATTTATCAGTAAATTATCGTAAAGAGGGTTTATACACAGCCTTTCTTCAGCCTGTACTGACCGAGGCTTGTAAATACTCCAATATTTATTCACAATCAGACAATAATTCCATGAGCCGCATCTTGCAAACATCGCAGAAACAATTTTGCTCAATGCTCACAGATTATGACATTGTTTTCGCAATTATCTGGCAAACGAGCTGTTTTCCGACCTGATATCGCCTGAAGCAGCATCCACTAAAAAGATTATTGAACACATGATTATCAAAATGCAGTGGATTATGATTGAATACACTGCTATACGTCAAAGTCTTTTCTTGTGGTACAGTCGCAATGCCAATAGTCCGTTGACATATGAAACCATCAGAGAGCATATTGTCATCATCTCACGCATGACAGGATATGATGATGATGACATACGCGAATATCTGGAAAACAGCTTTGCAAAGCTCATATGGGATTGGGGCTACGCCGCACTCATTATTGGAATAAGAAAATAACTGCAAAGGAGATTTTTACTATGAAAGAAATAATTTTAGGAAATCACATACGAAAGGTTCCTTCAGTTGCTGTTGGATGCATGCGCCTTTCTGAAAAATCGAAGGATGAGATGAATCGTTTTATTCATGCAGCTCTGGAACAAGGTGCATATCTCTTTGATCACGCGGATATCTACGGTGGCGGTATGAGCGAGAGCGTATTCGGCGAAGCAATTGCAGACGATCCATCCATAAAGCGTGAAGATATTTACCTGCAGTCAAAATGTGGCATCCGTCAAGGCTTCTATGATCTCTCAAAGGAGCACATTCTGAAATCTGTCGATGGCATTTTACAAAGGCTCCATACAGATTATCTTGATCTTTTGCTTCTTCACCGTCCGGATACACTCGTAGAACCGGAAGATGTTGCTGCTGCATTTGATGTTCTTTTATGAAAGCGGAAAGGTACGCCATTTTGGAGTTTCAAACCATAAGCCGATGCAGATTGAACTGCTGCAGAAATATGTCCGCCAACCACTCGTTGTCAATCAGGTTCAGTTCAGCATTCCTGTTTCCAATCTTGTTGCAAATGGCATGGAAGTTAATATGGAGACCCCGGGCTCGGTCGACCACGATGGAAGTCTGCTCGACTACTGCCGGCTCCACAATATCACTCTCCAGGCATGGTCTCCGTTTCAGATGCCGGCATGGAAAGGCTGCTTTCTCGGAAGCGACGAATACCCTGAACTGAATAAAAAACTTCATGTGATTGCCGAAAAATATAATGTCAGCGATACTACTATTGCGGCTGCGTGGATTTTACGTCATCCGGCAAATATGCAGATTGTTACCGGCACTGCAAGTGAAAGCCGCTTGAAAGAAATTATCGCGGCGTGCGATATTACGCTGACTCGTGAAGAATGGTATGAGCTGTATCTGGCGGCAGGTCATCCGCTTCCGTAGGGATTAAATTATCAGCATTATTTTTCAAAATGCTGATAATCCTTGGAATGCGTCCAATCGCCTCCCCACTCAAAACCATGCTCCGTAAACAGCTTATAGCATAAATCATCATGGTCAATCTTGTGCGAAAAATCCTTGCTCCGGTCAACATAATCTGCGCCATTTGCAGGCTCAATCGAAAGCTCCCCATCAACTGTTTTGACATAAGGATTGTAAAGAGTGTTGATATCCACCGCCATTCCCATTCCATGCTTCGATATCTTTGTAGTGTGGGAGATAAATCTGAAATTGAAGGCCGATGAATTATTGTCGCTCATAGATGCCTCATCATCTGCATCATATTCATCAACGAGTCTGACTTTTTCTATTTGATATCCGGACTCATAGAGCTCCTTGAATATTTCAAGTACATCATCTGCGATATCTTTATTTACAACCAGCTCACCTTCATGCACGATTGTCAAAGCCTACGTGTAGTACATGTATATATCGCAGATTTTCTCTGGGAGTGTACAATCTGCCTTGTAGGATTTGCCCTGCATTTTTAAAAATGTCATCCGAATTTCGGATATATAAAATTGCTCTTTATTATTTTCATAAGTCTGTTTCGGATCTCTGTTTCAGATGTACTCGTGTCAGATGTATTCATATCAGCTACACACGTATCAGATATACTTGTGTCAGATATACTTGTGTCGTATATCTTCACATGTATTTTCTGATACATTCGTAGACGATTTATCATTAGACTCTTTCTTATGATTTTTAATGAATTCTCTGCCCGCAAGTGTGACGATAAGCAGCGATGCCACGGCTGTGATTATTATGTTTGTGTGTCTTTTCATATTGGTTTTATGCCTTTCATATTGTTCGAAGCATTACTAATCTCTATTGTAATGATGATAGCTTTTATTTACAATAGGCATTGTTAGCAAACGTTATTAAACCATTTTGGGGATTATAGGTGGAAACAGTGAAAATACCCCCGGATTATTATAAAATTACAAATGTGTTGCTGGTAAATCCTGTTGCAGCCTCTCATATATTTTCTGTATATCTGGTTGGGTTGGAGTAAATTTTATTCCTCTTTTCAGCATTCCCAAAACTTTTCTTGCTTTTGTTCAATTTCTTTTGCAGCATGTTCACTGGTTAAACGAAGATGATTACCTGCTATAGTGTATTCCCGTTCTATATATTTTTCTGAAATTGGAAACATATCCTGTATCAGAAAAGCGCTTTCATGACTATCATCAAGTTTCACAATGTGAATTATATCACAGGTTCTTCCTTTATCGGTTCTTTTACTTACTATTTTCTTATACTTATCAATCCGACTTGAAAGAGGAATCATCCAATATATTCCATTATAATTGCTATCTTCAAAACAATAGTAGTGTGGTCTATTTTGTTTTTTATTTCCTTTCAAATATGGATCCGACATATCCGAAAAAAAGCTATCTTTGATAATATAAAACCATTCCTTATCATTTGTTAATCTCCACAAAAGTCTCTTGCACTACTGCAAAAGACTTTTTCAACCCGACCATTTATATACCACATATCGGTCAGTGGTAAACTTTCAACCCGACCATTTATATACCACATATCGGTCAGTGGTAAACTTTCATTTATATCCTAACAATTTCAGCCAAAAAAGTCAACCAATCTTCAATTTATCTTTAATCATTTCCATTGTCACCTTACCGCAAAGTTTGCCTCCAAACTCACCGGCTTTCTTTAAAATCTCCAATTCCTCCTTCACGCAATCCTCATACACCGCCTTTGGTAGATTTTGTGCAACATGCTTCATATGTTTCAATTCAAATTTCTCCGGTAAAATTCCATCATCAACAAGCTTATGATAGCACTTCATAACCCTTGCATCTGTTACAATCATGCGTATATACTCTTCTGACTCTGCTTTTTCGTTCAATTTATTCGGATCTTCGAGTTTCTTTTTATGATTCTTCTTCTGCGTTTCCTTGAACTCCGGATTTACATATTTTAATATATGCGGACCTCTCTCCTGCTCCAGTGCAGTCTGATTCTTTATGACGATTCCCTCTTGCTGCGTGCCATATGCCGGGGCATTGGCAAAGCTGAGACAATGGTTCCAACTAATAAATGGTCCATAGTATAATTCATGCGGATAACAAAAATCATATTTTTCAGCAAATTTTTAACAAAATCCTGTGACAGCCATCTACCCGAAACTGTATCATACACACTAAATAAATACCATTTGTTATAATTGGAATCATCATAAATGACCGTATGGCTCACAAGCCACTCTCCAAAAAATATATAATTCGAATATTTAATAAACGGCTCCTTATCCAGACTCTCAACATAAGTCAAAAAACCTCTCAACTGGTTGCTGAAATCAAGTTCATTTTTACTGCTAAAACATCTCAGTCTATCCAGCTTTTTATCATAATATATACTTGAATTGGCACCATCTATTTTCTCAGTGATACTGATTATATCTCCCTGTATAAATGCATCCGTGTTTTTTTCAAGTGTCAACGTATCATCAACGACCACGTCTTGTGTCCTTAGTCTTTGAATCTCAATATAATGTTTTATTTTATTCCCCTCTATTCATCCATATGCATAACCATTGGTTAGTAAAATAATATCATATCCAATGGTTATTGTCAACGTAAACATTGAAAAAAAAAAAATTATAATTTATAATCTTTTATGATTACATTCAAGCACTTGAATATCGATTTTTAAAAAGGAGCTTACCTATGAAATTTCAACCTGAAAGATTAATCCAACTCAGAAATACTCTAAATATAAATAAAGCAGAGGCCGCACGTCGCCTTAATATCTCGCCAATGGTATATGGCCGCTATGAAAATGGACAACGCGAACCCTCTTATCCTACAGTCGGTTTCATTGCGCAGACATTTAATTGCAACATAGATTTTCTTTACGGAACATCTGATAAGACAGATCCTGATTACATTATTGTTTCTTCATCCAATGACCCTGAGCTTTATTCACTCATCAAAATGATCAAGCAGGACAGCAATGTAGAAGGCAGAATACTTACATATGCACGCAAACTGCTAGAAAATAAAATACCATACCAATCAAAAGAGCGGTGTATATAAACTACATCGCTCTTTTATCTGATAATCATTATTCATTTTCATCTCATGCATAAAATAATCTGTTGAATTACTTGCTGAATTTCACGAACTGCCACATTACTTACAGTTTCAAAATCAATCTCTTCCCAACCTTTCAACCAGGCATTATATCCTCTGCCGCCTATAACTATATCAGAATCATTAAATCTGATTTTGGCGTCATCCGGGATATCAAAAAGCGTTGGTCTTGACATAAAATCTTAATATTATCCATAGTAAAATAATTCTAAGAACATTCGGTCCACATTCCTCAACATTTACCACATTATCGATGCTTCACAATATTAAGAAATGTCTTGCAGCCTGATGACAAATTTCGGATTGTACCTAAGCCATATTTGTTTCTATGTTCTTCGCTAATATTTTCATTCCTTCCATCGATCATAATTAAATTATTTTATAAATATCCATTAATCTTCTCAATCCACCTACTGTCATCACTCTCAAACAGCTTTATAAACTTTCCAAAATTACTGCTACCAGTAACAGAATCATCCGAATCCAAATCTTTCACTCGTCGACTCATATCTTTGTAATTCTCCGCAGTAACATATTCCATAACTTTCCGAATCTGGTCTGCTCTTCCTTTGTAATTCTCAACTCCGGTATATTTCTTTATCAATGGAGAATTCACCTGTTTTGCAGGAGATTTCAAATTTTCGTCGGTCCAATGCTTGGATATTATCTGCATCGTACAGGGATTACCAAACATAATCACTTCATCTGCAGCATTATCCACACCATGAAACACATTAATCTTACGCTTAATGTCCTCATATTGCTCGTGAGGTTTCTTTTCTGTATCACAGAACACAAGCACAAGTTCATCTGCTCCATTTTGATATCGGTCCTGATACCTTGCCGGGATATTACCATTTCCACCGGCATTTACCAATGAAATATCATATTGCTCGTTCCATACTTTTAAATTTTTAATCGATTTAGATACTCATATTCCTCATTACCTTCACAGATAATACAGATTTTATGGTTATCCAAAAACTTAGGGAGCTTATTTGGCATCGGCATCATCCCCCTTTACACCACTTTTAATACTAAGCAATGAGTTAATCAACTCTGGATCTGGTAAAGCGCCAAGTGCACCTTTCCTATATTTTTCCATAACATCTGTCGTATCTCGTACTCCCTGCTGTGCAGTAAAATCAGCAAGAGAATATACATATACACCTTCTTCATCCTTGTGAACAAACCAAATCTGCTCCTTGCGGAACATTCTCTTGCAATCCATAAGGTTAATATCATGTACCGTAAATATCATCTGTGCACTTGTATTTAATTCATTATTAAACATGGCAACAATCGCTCTGGTGAGCTTAAAATGAATACTGCTGTCCAGCTCATCCACGACTAAAATCCTGCCTTGTTCAAGTGCTTCAATTACATAGCTGGCAATAGCTGCAATCTTCTTTGTTCCTGTGGAGTCAAACATCATACTTGGCACATGGACTCCCTTATAAGTGGATACCAATCTGATTTGATCCATAATGTTCTCCGGAATATCAAGCACTTTCTCATCTGGCTTTTCGTCACCTTCACCAGTTTTCAGCTGTATCTTATCCATATCCACATATTCAAAATTATCCATATATAAATCAGCATTTTTTATGAACTCAACAACCTTTTGCTGTAACTGATTCTTATTCTTCATAAGTTCAATCGTGTGCTGCATAGGTATGTTATTCATATTGATGATATCAATTTTTTCTGCAAATCCGACAAGAATCTGCTTCATCTCATTGATATGTTCGAATTTACTTGTATCTACCACATAGCATAGCAAATTATTTTTCGATACAACAGAAATCATAGTCTGAACAGATTCATCAATACACTCGTATACTTCACTAACAGTATCTTTTTTCAACCAACAAACTCCCTTTTCGTTGTTGTACTGATCTTTAAATATCTCCAAAAATGACTCATATATATATTCTTCTTTTTCTGCGTCGTACTTAAAATCATAAGAAAACTTTCTTCCAGATGCCATAAATGTAACACCTAACTCGCATACATCACTATCAGTAAATATATTTGGCATCAGTCCATTCTTCTTATTTAAAAGTACATTTCTTATTGCCCTAATGCACTTGATTAGACATGTTTTACCGGCATTGTTTGGTCCATATATTCCTACCGTTTTAAGGACATTAAAATTATTCTCTTTGTGAACATTTGCTCCAAATTTTTTATTTCGCATATCTGCTTTCATTGAAAATGTAATATCATCCTCAAATGCATAACAGTTTTTTGCTCTTACCTCTATAATCATGGCTCATTCCTCCAAGTCACTTTTCCTATTTACTTATCATTATTATATCATTAAATATTTTTTATGCAACTTTTTTTCATAAAAAATATTTAATTCTATAAATTTAACAATATATCATATAGCAAAAAGGCAGCTATCAAATCTTCGTACATTAATACAATTTTTTACATAACCAACCAATGTCATCTTTTCATTTACCACTATATCTGATTATTTCCATCGGAGCACCGAGCTAAGCTTTGCTTAGCTCGATGTATAGAAATAATCACCAATCCAGTACCATTGCATTTTTTCATTATTGTGTGTAGTTCCGGTGGCTTACAGGTTCGTTTGCTATTCACAGAATAATAATCTGATGGTTTACAAGTCCACCTAAGGAGATTATAATATCAACCACTACTTCTGCAACTACAAGTTTTGTGGTACTAATGAGTAGTACCATCCTTCTCCATATCATTCATCAATTTATCAAAGTCACTTTCATATAGTGAATCCTGTATAACCCTGTATTTTTCAAATTCACTTTCTGCAAATTCTTTCGCAATAGATGCAGTAACTTTCCCTTTATCCTGAAGTACATCCGCATCATTAAATCTGAGAAATGCGTCAAGCTTTGTTTTCCAATCTTCCATAGTCATAGGAATATGTCTTCGCGCTTGTCTTGTTGCATAATCAAGATACATTGTCACAATCTCATTCAATTCTGCAAGTTCTTCTTTTTCTAAGTAGTTTTTTGCAATTGACACATCTGTTTTTACTATTTTACCATCAGGCGCATTTTTCCATGATTTAAGTCCCATATGTTTCTTATTATGATTAGCTCTTTCCACTATCACTTCTGCCGCTGTATTACCATGAACTGCATAATGCATCTTATTCTGAACTGTTGCATAAAACTCTCTTGTCATCTGTGAATTCTTATCATAATCAACTGATGTTGCATATATATCTGTGATTTTCTGGTAAAATCTTCTCTCACTTGCTCTGATTTCCTGAATCTCAGCAATAAGATGCTCAAAATAATCTTCGTCGAAAATCTGTCCATTAATCAATCTGCTTTTATCAAGAACATAACCCTGCTTTGTAAATGTATCCAACACTTTGGTTGCCCATGTCCTGAACTGTGTTGCCCGTTCTGAATTAATTCGATACCCCACAGCAATAATAGCTGCTAACGAATAGAACTTATAATTGTATGTTTTTCCATTATCGGCAACTTGTGCAAATTTTGCACAAACTGAATTTTCATCTAATTCTCCCTCTTTAAAAATGTTGCTCAGATGCTTTGTAACCACACTTCTATCTACATCAAAAAGCTGCGAAATTGCTTTCTGCGTAAGCCATACATCGCCATTCTGAACCCTGACTTCTATTCCGTCTTTTCCTGCATCTCGTGTGAAAACCAAGAAATCAACAGTGCTATTTCTTATCTGTAATTCTTTGCTCATAAAAGCATTCCTTTCTCTAGATTCTATCAATACATCTCTATAAAACATTTTCCCCGGTTTCTTTCAAATATCAAGAAGGGAATTTCTGCTTTTGCCAGCATACTATTATTAACTGGAACATATTCATAATTTTCAATATCTGGTATACACTTTATAGCTTTCTTTTTATCTATACCATATAGATTATTTTCACTACTGTTCCATAAGGCCTTAATCTTCAAAACAACACATTTTGTTTGAATAGTCACCTTATATTTTTCAAGCCTGCTTTTTTCTATCTCCTTTGATTTATCACCATAAGAAATAGTAATATGTCTGGAATTGGATTTTATAATGCGAACATCTCTATTCCTTACTGCCTCTTTAGTGAAACCCATATCTCCAAAAAAATATCATAATCTGTAATGCATTCTGTGAGTTCCATTTTGACTGCATAACAACTATTTATAATATTCTGTATGCCCTTATCATCAGCCCTAAACACATAAATATTCCATCCCGTGCTATCGCCATCATCATCTAATATTGGAATAGAACCATAAGGATTAAGCATATGTAAATTAGACAAATCATCTTTTGTTGGCTTTTTAAATTTGACTATTTCAAATGTTATGCTCATGAATGTTCTCCTTTTCCGTCGCTTTTTTCGTCACTTTTTTAGCGACGAATTATTTTATACATCTTGCTTTTCATCATTGCAAACTAACTTCTTATGCCCAAACAATTGCTTTAATAATTCTTTTGTGCTAATGGTTAGTACTGCGATTGGTATCTATCTATTTGGTAAAATTGATTATCTTTGCAGGCTTTCTCTTAGAAATAATCCCTAATCGTTCCATGTCTAATTTAAAAAGTTCACTCGGATATCCATACGCATCAAATCCCTCTGGCTGGCAGATATCTCTGTTCAAATACTCACTAAATTCCCATTGATACTTTGCTTCTTTCTCCAGCTTCTTACCAAAATACTGTGCATCCATTACCATTCTGTTAATGCCACCAACCGATTTCCTACCATGAGTTTTTGTTACAGTTGTATCGCCTGACATTTTAAAATACTGCCCTATCTGTTCCTCGGAATATCCCATTTCCTGCATCACGCCATGAATCACACTGCAGATATACATTATATAGTAATTCCAGTTTCTTGGTTCAATATCTGTCATTGCTATTGTATAACGATTACTGGCATTCACAATAAACAAGACATTTCTTCCTTTTATTTTCGTCAAATGTGTGTCCCAGCAGAACACAAGTGAAGCACATTTGCTTTTTTCAATCTTTGTTGTTTTTAGTCGATCTTGAACTACTTTTGTTACACCAAGCTCCATATGTATCACCTGCTCATTTCAAGTATTCTTTTTACTTCATTCTGTAATTCATCACTAAAGTCTGATAAATCATTATATGTAATTACTTTCAGTCTAATAAGACGAACAATATCCCATATTATCTCTGATTTTTTCAGTTCCATGATAACACCCGGATGGCGCTTATCTTCTTTTATCCGTTTTTCAAGTTCCTAGAATTTTTCTGATGCAGGCTTTTTATCATCATTCAGAAAATTTGTATACTCTTTAACAAAACTTTCCATATAATTTTCCTACCAGCCTAATAATCTTTCTCGAAATAATTTCCAATCCTTTTTTGCTTACGTCCATGATTTTGAACCTCCTCAGTCTCAACAAACAATTTCAAAAATGAGACTGACTTGAGACTACAACTTTATAATTCACCTGCAAATCCCGGTTTTATCGCATTTTGCTATATCATAGAGTCTCACTCAGTCTCAAATCTAGTGAGACTTCGTTGAGACTAACTTTGGAATATTCGTTTTTCAGAAAACTCTTTAAGCGTCTCTCACGCTTTAGAAAGCTTCTTCTTTGGCAATTCATCTGCTTTATAAGGAAGCTTTGCTGTCTCTATCCTTCAAACAAATCACCTATTATATATTTGCCCCACTTTACATTTGACAGCATGTCCTGATTATCAACAACATAATCAAACGCAACGAAGTATTCATCTCCATCTTCAGTCTCCAAGTCTATTAATGCATCCAGTAAACCCGATTGCTCCATTTACTCTCAACTACAAGTTCATTGTCAAAAAAAGCTGATTAACTAATTTCTAGAAGTGAAGTCCTGCACCGATATCCTCTGTCCATAAATATCTCATATCACAACTCCTCTTCCAGTGTTATCCTATTATTGTCAAACTTCAGCACCTTAAAACTCCTATTAGAAACATTGAGACCATCGCAATTTCGTAGGAAAAAGCATATATTGATTCGACGACTCAAAATTAATGAATCTCCTGACATCATCATTAATCATACAATCTGCATTATCTATCACAATAAAACTATCTCTACACTGTTTGATTGCTTCTAAAAAATCATCTGATTTGTAGTTAAATAGCTTGATTGCTTTGTATTCGTCTGTCAATCTTATATCTTCCAGCATTTCATAAAGCACAGTTTTACCGGTACCACTATCTCCACCAACAAGAGTTATTCTGTCATCAAATGTCAAATCATATGAAAATGGAGCTGCTTTAAATGTTATATTCTTATAAATCATCTGCTTCTCTCCTTTGATACTCCTTACTCCACCAAGCATTATATCCTCTTCCACCGGTAACTATATCAGAATCATTAAATCTGATTTTGGCATCATCCGGAATATCAAAAAGCGTTGGTCTTGACATATAAATCTTAATATTATCCATAGTAAAAATTATTTTAAGAACATTCGGTCCACATTGCTCAACATTTACCACCTTATCGGGTGCTTCACAATATTAAGCAATGTCTTGCAGCCTGATGATAAATTTCGGATCGTACCTAAGCCATATTTTGTTTCTATATGCTTGTCTGGTGTCAGCTTCGCTTCATCCACTTGTTGAATCAAATCAATTTCTTTTTTTTTTTTATCTTCATTGCCTGTATTCAAGTTGAAGTACAAGTCATTGTAAAAATCCAGTCTTTTGAATCTTTCCTCTCCGTATATATATCTATCATTACACTGTTCTCCTTCTGCAATATATGTTTAGCATCTGATTTTCCATATCTTACTTGGATAAGGCTTTGAATCAAATTTTCATATAGATATATTCCAGTATACCACACATAAATAAACGGTCCCAGAAGATCTCTTAAAATATCCTGGAGCCTTCTTCATTTACTATTGAAAAATAAATCCTTCTATATTTTATTAAAAAAAAATTATTCAAACTCTTTTTTGGGTTCAATTTTTCACATAAATCTGCTGTGAATGTTGTTTTATATCACTGCTTTAATTATACATCTTTCTAGCATCTTCTAATGCAATTTCTTCAAACAACAATTTTCTTAATTTACTTTGAATACTCTCCAAATACTCCTCTTTTTCTTTCATAAATGTATCTCGTTCTGCCGACAATTTATTTTATAGTTTCATTTCCAATTCTAAGCAATTCCATTCTTCTCCCATTACAGTATACTTTTCTATTTCATCTTGAGATACATCCTCAAAACCTATTGCCTTATAGCAATAATAAGCTGATTCATTATTCTCAAAAACTCCTAATGAAACTTTATTAGCACCAAATATTTCTTTAGCATATTTTAAGCCTAATTTCAGCATATTTTTCCATATCCCTGCCCACGTTTTTTCGAATCAACAATTACAAAGCCAAACCGTAATTCCTCATAAAATTCATTCGGTCTTCTCATGGTAAAAAATCCCACTATCTCATTATCATCAATAGCAGTAAATGCCATAAGATTACTTACCGTATTGAACTGCTCCGCAGAAATTGGATATTCACCTAAAACTCCTGCTGTCCATTTATAAAAAGCATTCTCTCCCTTTATCCACGACATAATTATTTCTGCATCATTTTTATTGTATGGTCTTAATCTTAGCATATTTACATTACCTCACATTTTATTATTTTCCTTTTCATATCCACTCTAGCCACAGCACCATACTGCAAAGTACATCTTGGAGTTGCATGTCCAAAATTCACATTATAAACAATCGGTAAATCTGGATTATTTACTACCTTCACAAGAATATTTTTATATTCATCGTAGTATGCTTCATCCTGTGGTTTTCCAACCAAAACTCCACTAACAACATCAAATACACCTTTCTCTTTAAGGATAGCAATTTCTTTTTCAAACTGCTCTGGTACAGGCTTTTCTTCACAGGTTTCTATAAAAAGAATCTTCTCTTTCCACTCCTCTATATCAGGAAATAATCCATATTTTTCGCATACTGCTTTTTCATCTTCATATCTCGTTGTTGTCAAAATATCATATAAACTCTCTAAACAACCGCCTAACAGTCTTCCCTCAAAACATTCTTTCCCCTGTAATAATTCAAATCCATGTTCTTCTCTATGAGAAATTCTCTCTGTCCCAACTGCCTCTTTTGAAAAATCAGTTCTTTCCTGATACAATATTTCACTTGATGTAATCTCACGATATTCATTTCCTTCTATATAGCTTTCAAATGCCTTCTTGCTATATGGCAGCATTTCATCAGAGATTTCTGCTAAGTCGCATATAAAATTAGGTCCATAATATGTAGATAGTCCCAGCTTATAAAACATCAAATGATTAATCGTAGTATCTGAAAAACCCGTGAACAATTTTGGACTCTTGTGAACTGCATCAATAAATTCCTCATCCTCTAGCAAATATGGCAAAGTCTGTAAGTATCATCGCCGCCTATTGCACATATAATGCCAGCAATTGAATCATCCATAAAAGCATCTTTTAAATCTTTTGCCCTTGCTTTGGGATTAGCCTTCAAATATTCAATTCCTTTTAGCGAATTTGGCATAAACGATGGTTCTAAACCATATTCCCTTAATCTCTTAACACCGATTTCAATATTATGACTACAAAATGCTTCACCTAGCATTCCACTCGATAAACTCACTATTGCAACTTTATCACCTTTTCTTAATTTCTTTGCATATTTCATAACTGGTCTCCTATAAAAAATTCAAAATATCAGATAGATTATTAACTTCAATATCAGCTTTTTCACTCTCATCTGTTATATTCCACAAACTTCCAAATCCCTGTTTTACCCATATAGTTTTCATACCCAACTGTTTTGCAGGTACAATATCATTATCAATACGGTCACCAATCATGACTGCATTCTCTGGCTTACAACAGCTTCTTTCCAATGCAATTTCAAATATGCGCCTATCAGGTTTTGAAACGCCTTCTTCTGCTGATGCGATAATCAAATCAATATATTTTCGTACTCCAAAATTTTCTAATCTCTCAGAAGTTCCTAATGATTGGTTTGCAATTACACCAATTTTATAAATTCTACTTAACTTTTTCAGACAATCTTTAGTATCTGTATACAGCCTCTCGTATTGCGATTCCCATTTAGGTAGTTTCACGCCCAATTGCCTTGCTACCTCTAAGTCTCCTTTTTTGTTTTCTTTATAAAACGACATGGCATATTTATTAATTTGCTCGTAAGTTAAACCTGATAAATCCGCTATCCTTTTCATCCTGTCTTCATAAACTTTGCTTTCATCAACCAACGTCGAGCCAACATCAAAAAACAGCCATTTTATTTCTTCCTTCTTGGGCAGAAATCCTCTTTTCCTTGCTTCTTCCAGCAGTTTGGGTTGAATTTCCGGGTAAGTCCAATTAATCGGTAGTTCATCCATAATTGCTATTTTTTCAATTTCACTGTGAAGCTCTTTTTCAAATGTATATATATCTGAGAAGAATAATTTTCCAAAAGTCTCCATTCCATCGAGATTATCTGGTGCAGTCACAGAATATATACAAATTGGAGTAATATCAAAAGTTATTGCTCCTGTTTCTTCATACAATTCTCGTTTGGCTGTTTCAAAAATATCCTCCCCAGCTTCTCTATGCCCTCCCGGCACTTCATATGTATCTCTTTCTTTATGTTTGCAAAATACCCACTTGCCGTTACTCTGTGAGATAATTACTGCAAATTTCAATAGTTCATCATTAACTGTATCATAAAATTTTACTTCCACCATATTTCCTCTCCATATACATATCTATAATATTTCATTTTCAATAAAATCCGCAATACCATCTTCATCATTTGAACCAATTACAATATCAGCTCTCTCTTTTACCTCATCAATCGCATTCCCCATTGCAACACCTGTTCCACATAATTCAAGCATTCCGATATCTGCATAATCATCTCCAAATGCAATAATTGAATCTGTACTAAATCCACATACTTCCGTAATCTTCATAATTGCGTTTTCTTTCGTCACATTCTTTTTTGTAAACTTGTACCAAAATCCATCAGAGAAACGAATACAATCACAATCAGAGAGACTTCGAGTCAGCTTATCTGCCTTATCTTGATTAAATATCTCAACACACATTTTTAATGAACATTCGTTAAAATCTGAAAAATCTGTATAAATACTATCTCCCCAACTCTTATCTAACTTCTTAGGATCTATTTTATAATTCCAATAATGTGCATCTATTGTGTCTATCGTAATTTCGCAATCATTTCCACAAATATTTCTTGCCATGTCAATCATCACATTCGTTTCTTCTTCGGAAAATTCTGCCCTATAAATATATTCTGTTTTGTATTTTACTAATGCACCTCCACTCGATATTAAAATATCGGGCATCAATTCATTTAAAAATACCAAAGAGTTTTGCTCACTTCTGGAGGTGGAAACACCTATCAATATATCATTTCCCCTGCATTTTTTTAGAGCTGATAATGTTCTGGTTGATATTGTTTTGTCACTCTGTAATAAAGTTCCGTCTAAATCAAATAAAAGAAGTTTGCATTTCTTCATATCATTTTTTCCTTTTCATTCTTCTGAATAATTACATTTGCATCAATTACTCTCCCCACAAATAGAGCCAAACTAGAGCCATTTGATAAAACAAATGCCGGAAGCCCGCATAAATACAGGCTTTCGGCATTCTAATCCGCTATTCAAACTCTTAATCACAAAGTTGTTTTGTGGTATTTATGGTTGCTATTTGTGGGAGAAATCCATCAATTTTGTCTGGGTTCTATCTGTTGCGTAGATTTTTTGAGGATTGTATTGTCATTTTGTTGTCACTGACAATGTCTATATACCCTCGAAAAGATAATTCTCTATTTCTTTAGTTGACATTCTATATGAAGTTGCTGTTGTCGGAGTACCATGTTCCTTTATATATTCATAAAACTTTTCACTTTGCAAAATTTTCTTCGCATCGTCTAACGTATATCTGCTATGGTCCTTTTTTTTCAGAAAATACCCCGCATATGGAACAGCATTACTATTACATTTATACACTTTAACTTTATTTGTAAATACCATCGGAAATATCAACTTTTCTCCTTTTATCTCTGCAATTGCTTGACTTCTTCCATATTCAAACCATTGTGCCTTTTCATCAGATTTTCTCTTATTTAATTTATCATAAAAACTTTTCAAATACTTATATGCCTCTGGAAATTTCTCTTCAAACTCTTTTTGTTCATATTTAATGTATCCTTTAGAGCAAAGTTTATATGGAAAAATTATCTTCTCGTCCCTTTTTTTTACTGATTTTCTTTTCATAGTTTTTGTACTAACTGCCGGCCTAAGAATTTCTTTTTCAATTTTCATGTCACCTACATATATGTACTCATTATCTTCAATATAATCGCAGATTAAAAATGCTTCATTTAACAAAGTTGCAACACCGTTATGAACAGAAAAAAAGTCTCCAAAACGCTCTCCTTTATTTGTCTTTTGAACAAAAAACCATTTATCATTCAAAGTATCTTTTTTAACAACTTCTAATTCTCCGTTTATTTCTTTATGATAATTAATGCTATTCCTTTTTATACCCGCTTGGCACAAGATAATGGTCGATGAAATCACAACTCCGCTAAACAATTGGATTCCTGTAAAATCATAAACATCTGTTATTGTATCTTTTATATAGTCTCTTAACGCCTGTGCATATTTATTTCTAAATATGCTAAAAGGTATCAAATATACTAATTTCCCATTTTCATTTAAAGAATTAATACTTTTTTCTACAAATGCATAATAATAATCGCAACGACCCTCTTTACATGTGGAAAACTTTGTTTTTAATAGTTTTCTTTGAGCTTCAGTTAAATCATGATATGTAATATATGGTGGATTTCCAATAATATAATCATACTTTTCCTTACTTGTTTTCAAATAATTATATTTCAAAATATTCCATTTTACATTAAACAATCCAAATCTTTCAGCAACCTTATCTAGTTTCTTCTTACATTCACATATACTACTATCATCTATTTCGTATCCTGTAATGTCTTTTTCCAAACCTTTAATTATTAGAGCTTCAGGTATTTCATTTGATTTTGCATCAGCAATATATCGTTCTACAATCCTAATTAGTATATTCCCTTTTCCACATGAATTTTCAAGCACGCTTTTACCATATAATTCATGTTTGTAGTCTATATAATCCAGCATTTTTAGAACAAACTCATCTGGCGTCTGTACCTGACAATTATACGACATAGTAAATCCTTTCTTATGAGTGCTTTGTCGCGTTTAAACTGTTTTCCATTCTCTCTATACGCCCACTCAATTCATTTTCTTTTTCTTTTTCATATTCTAATCGTTCGTCTTCTTTTTCAATTAAATAGTACTCTTTTTCTGTATAGTCCAATAAAATTTGAGCATAATAATCCAGCATTAATAGTATAAATTCTTTTAATTTCACAACCTGTTCATATGATAAACTTTCTTCGGTATCTGTATTTCCTTTTGCCAATTTACCTGCATGTCCAATTGAATTTCTATGCTTTAATAATACTGAATCAATGTATGTAGCTCTAGCTTGCATAGCATTATTATACACAATACCAACTATATCACATATGTTCTTTAACACTTTAGAACTGAGATTATGCTTAGTATTTATTATATCTTCATCAAAATCATTATCAACATCTATACTAATCTTAAAGGCTTTTCTGCTATTTTCTCTTGTTTGTTTAGAAACTGTAATTCTTTTGCCAAATTCAAACCATCATCATCGATACATTGCTGTGCCAAACTTTTAAGTTCAATAGCCTTAAAATTTACTGTCAGTTTTTTTATTTTCACCTTTCGCTCTGACACATACTTTAAATAACATTTAAAACACTTTTTAAGAAAACCTTCCCAATGAGCATACAATAAAAGCACTATAGATTTTGTAACAACTTCTTTGCTTTCCGCATCATTGAATATTCTGAACAATTGAGATATTTCCATTTTTCTCCATGCTAAATCATCATGAATATAATCTTCAAACTGTTCAATCTTCATTTGCAAAATACTCCTTTGAAAAATTATTTAGTTCTTTAAATCGATTAATCACCTTTACCCCTCTATCAGAATATTTCAAGAAGGTCGGATGAGAATACATCTTCATAACCTTATTCCTATAGGCGCTCCATTCTATTTTGTCAAAATTCAATGCCGTACCTAACAAAATTGCTTCAAAACTTGCATTTGAAAAACTACCTTCAAATTTTCCTTTTTCTACATTATATTTTTTAAACAAATCTTTTCCCATCACTTCTGACAACTTATCAAATACTCTTTTAAATATTTCAATTTCTACATCTAAATCAAATTTTTCATCTGCAATTAAACGTGTCATCTCCTTATCTAGAAAATGGGGCATTTTTTCCGTTGCAATATTATATACAGAATAATCCACCTTATCATTCTTTGCTATAAGATAACGAACAATCAATTCCATATGATACTCAACTTTATATTTTTCATCTGTTAAAGTTAAGCATCTCAAAAAATTTTCATATGTTTTCAATTCATTAATTTTGTTATAATAAGTTTCGTTTAACATGATAATTAAGCAATTTCTTATTTCCTGACTTTCTAACGACACACCACCCGTATTTAATCTCTGAAACAAATCATACTGTGATTGTATACTATTCTCAGTGAGAATAATATTCACTCCAATTCTAGCTCTCTTTAATAATCGTTTTGCATCCGATGGCATCGTCTCCCATGTCATTCCCTCTAAAGAAGGTAAATATCCTGTTCCATGCAGAACTAACGGTTTTCTATCAGGAAGTTCTCCTACTAACTGGAGTAATGTAGAAATTCTTTGTACTCCATCAACAATATCCCATTTCCCATCCTCTTTTTGTGCAACAAAAATCTCCGGAATAGGAATACCTATTAATATAGATTCAACAAAATTTGTTTTATGGTCCTCATCCCATCTAAATAATCTCTTATATGCAGGATTCAGTTTCAAGTCGCCATCCTTATACAAACTGATTATTTCACCTACAGACATATCATAGCTATCTGTTTTTATGCTTTTTCTTTCTTTTGAAAGTTCATTCATTAAATTTGATTCTTCCATTATTACCACTCTTTCTTTTATTTAATAGATTATTATTTGTATCCATATTTTTGAAAAACTTACCTCTATACTGAGTAAGAAAATTTTGATTATACTTTAATATATTATCCCAATTATCCAAAAAAATGTAACTTTGGTATGTAAGATATTTTTTGTTAAGCTTCAACTTATCTTTAAGAAAACAACTCCCTCATAACCCCATTCTCCATGTCATCAATACTATAAATCGTATCCATGACATCGAATGTCTCTCTCAGATTCCCTCTTGCACTTTTCCAACCTATTCCATCTGTAAACCACACAAAAGTAAATCCATCTATAGTATTAGCTTCCTGCGAAAGCATCTTATAACTTCTAGCAGTTTCATTTAACTTTGAACCTCCACCAGTATAAAAGTTTGTTTCCACTGCGTATATCATTTTCGACGTCTTAACAACAAAATCAAATCTTTTCGCCGCCTTTCCATCATTAGACAATGCGGACAAATCAATTTTCCATTTTTTCTCTATGTCAACAAGGTACATTTCCTTAAAATAATTTACATCTCGTACAAATCCAGCTTCTTGTATATACTTTTCGACCAAATTCTCCATCAGATGTCCGCCACGATTTTTACGACCATTTGAATCAAGTCCAGTCTCTACACCTGTCACATAATCCACTAAGTCTTTAATAATATGATTCTGCAACAAATCAAACAGTCCACTTTTTTCCATAAAATAGGTATACATCTCATAGTATCTATGATTATTCGGAGGATATTTACCATAATCAAATTTATACAAAAATCCACCATTTTCATCTTGGCAATATATCTCATTCTCCCGTTTTGCCAACAATATTGGTATTGCCTTTAATATTTCAGGATAGCGTTTTAATAGATTAACAAAATCTGTTTTTATATCCTTGCTACCAATAAGTGAATTTAATAGATTTAATTCAATCTTTACTTCATCTACATTTCTATAAACCTTCTCAAAATCCACATAATAATCATATGTCGATATACTCGGTCTGAACTTACTCAGCCATTCATCAAAATATCTATTTGTCATTTGCTACCTTCTCCAATCTTCTCTTGCTTATCTGTAAGTATTCTTCACTTACATCTATCCCAATAAATTTCCTTCCCAATCGCACAGCCTCCACTCCGGTAGTCCCTGAGCCACAAAATGGATCTATTATAACTTGTCCTTCCTCCGTAGAAGCTAATACAATTCTTTCAAGCAAATATTCTGGCTTTTGTGTTGGATGCTTGCCTTCCGTCTTTTCAGATGGCTTCGTCAATGCACCAGTCCATACATCCTTCATCTGCTTGCCACCATTTTCTTCTTTCATTTTTCATAATAAAAAAATGCCGAGACTTCTTATCATTCTTCTTTGCCCATAATATAGTTTCCGTAGAATGTGTGAAGCATCGACATGCTAAGTTTGGTGGTGGATTTGTTTTCTGCCAGGTTATGTTGTTGATTATCTTGAAGCCTTCCTGCTCCAATGCCATACCAATCGAATATATATTGTGTAATGTTCCTGATATCCAAATCGTGCCGTTCGGCTTTAGTACTTTCTTACATAACTTAATCCACTTTCTATTAAACTTGTGTTTTTCTTCGACGCTGGTTCCACTCTCCGAAAGTTTATCCCATGAGCCTTTATTTACTGAAACCATCTTTCCACCCTGACAGGTAATGCCATCATTACTTAAAAGTAGGGTGGATCTGCAAATATCATATCAACAGATTCTGGTTCCATTTTTGTTAGAATTTTGAAAGAATCCCCCAACACTAACTGCGATTCTTCTGTCTCGAAGTATAATGGCACTTTCTTTATAAATAAGTTCTCCACTATCTCGACTCCTCTAATAATTACATATAATCACTTCTTCTCCAACCCTGTTGGATGCATCCGAATTAATCATACGCTTAACACTTACAACATCTATCTTGTATCCCTTGTTACCATACAACTCATTTATCAAGTCTGTATTATGATTCGTGAGCATACAATAGCAGCCTCTGGCAGTTAATTCATCAAACAACCTTGCCAATCTCTTGTGGCTTTCAATATCAAATCCCTCTTTTGTGTAAGACTCAAAAGAAGTTGGATTTAATGGTGCATAGGGACTGTCAATAAATATAAAATCGCCCCTTTTTGCATCTTTGCAAGCAGCCTCAAAATCGCCATCAATGATATTTACCTTCTGAAGATACTCCGAAGTCTCCATAATAGCCTTTTCATCCACAGATGCCCTACGACTATTGTTATATGGCACATTGAAAAGTCCTTTCCCATTGACCCGATACAAACCATTGAAGCAATGCTTATTGATGAACACAAACAACGCTGCTAGTTCTACATCATATTCTGCTTTCATCAGCTTATCATTGTAATGCTCTCTAAGGGAATAATAGTATTCTTTACCGTCCTCCCACATTTCTTCATCTAGCTTGTTTACAGCTTTTAGAAATGCCTCTGGCACATTGCGAATCTGCTTATATGTGTTAATCAGTGCTTTGTTAATATCATTTATCAGAGCATTTGCAGGCAGCAATTCAAATGTTACCGCACCACCACCTACAAATGGCTCGAAATAATTATTATATTGTTCTGGCATACGCTCTTTTATCTGTGGTAAAAGTTGGCGCTTTCCACCAGCCCATTTCACAAATGGAGCGATACTCGAATTACTCATTTTGATTCCTCTTCTCTATGTTCAACTTAGAATAAACTTTCACATGTCTATTATACTTGCAAACATATTAAATAACAACCAAAACTTTCACTCTTTGTGAATTAAATAACTTCTGAAATACAAAAATATACTCATGTGCAAGCAATAGAAAATTATTGTTCTGTTTCTCCCAATATTCTGTAGAACGGCAATTATGCTGCTCCTTAATGATAATCTCTTTATTTGTAAATCCAGCCGAAGAAAGCACTCCATCATACGAAAGCCCAATGGTATTACTTTCCCATACCTTCTTACATCCCCAATCATTACAGCACACATTTTTCCTTTCTTTAGTACACGAAAAGATTCTTCTGTTACATTCTCCATTTCTGACAAAAATTCATCCACACCAAGTAACGAAATATCTCCTTCAATACCTTTACTATACTTGATGATATTTGCGTATGGTGGATGCGTACAGATAAAGTCAATGCGACTATCTTTGATAAAATGCAAATCTACAGCATTTCCATTTCGAGTAAATATTTTTGAACTTGTTTCACATTGGAATTGTAAATTTGTTTCAGAGATTGAAACTGACTGCGGATTGATGTCAACACCTACCGCGTTGCGATTAAGCAGCTTTGCTTCTACTAAGGTTGTTCCACTACCCATAAATTGATCTAAGACCCAGTCTCCCGGATTTGAATAACGAAGTATCAGATTTCTTGGCACATATGGTGACCAATTACCTCGATACTTTCCTGAGTGCGTTGCCCAACTGCCTCTGTCTGGGAATGACCAGACCGTTGTTGGTTCAAGCTGAAAATTATTTGGTTGTAAACTTATAAGTCATGCCTCCTTCACTTTCTTGATTTTATCATTGTAACGCATAATCTCATAAAAATCCATAGCTATTTCCTTTCACTATAAGTGAATTTATATCTATTTGCTCTCGTGCGATAATATTCACAAATAGTGAAAGAGGTTTTTATATGTATTTTAATAATGATGCAAACCTATATCGTGTTATAGGCGCAAATATAAAACATTACAGAGAACAAGCAAAATTAACACAAGTGCAACTTGCAGAGCAGGCAAAAATCAGCATCAGCTATCTATCTAAAATTGAAGCTGCTGGATGTGATAAGAGCCTTTCTATATCTGTACTCAATCAGATTGCAAATGTGCTTGATATTGAAATAACGGAATTTTTTAAGGAGGTCTGATACTAATGAAATTAATTGAAGCACAAAGACGAATTGAGAAATTAGCATATATCCCATTCAGCGAATACCTATCCCCTTCTCAAGTTCAAGACGCAATGATGAAAATCAATAAAGGCAGAACAGGGCAATTATTGGAACTCACTATTGGATTGAACCTTTCAAATACAACTCTTGATTTTGAAGATGGTGAATTAAAACAAATAAGTGTGACCGAACCGGAAAACCACTTGAAACTATGTTCATCACCCAAACCGCATCTATTATCGATGAATTGCTTGCAAAGCGCACCTTTGAAGATACAAAGCTGTATCAAAAAATTCAGCGACTGTTATATGTACCTATCAGTAAAGATGGTTCTCCCGCAGACTGGATGTATTTGCAACCTATCCAAGTAGATTTATCTCTATCAAAATATGCCGAACTTGCAGCTCAATTAGAGGCTGATTATTACAATATATGCGACCAGTTTAATACGCAATTATCAGAATCAAGCAGAGCCACCTTACATACCGCAAACGGTGAATTTATTCAAATCAGAACGAAGGATTCAAAACCATATCATCCAATTTTTTCTAATATATATGGCAGAGAAATATCAGACACAAATAGAGCATTTTATTTCAAAAGATTTTATGAAATATGTTGTTTCTCTCGAAAATTAGTAAACAAGGTGGAGCAAAGACTCCACCTTGATAAAAACTTTTACCTTCCTCTCCCATCTCTAACCTTCTCACCAATCCACTCCAGAAATTTATCTAGCATTGACTTTCCTTTAATCACAAACTTTTTCATAAATTCGCATGCTTTATCCAATTTTTCCTTTAGCCACTTGTTTTCCTCCTTCAGATTCTGGTTTTCATACCTCAGCCGGATAATCTCTTCCTTTAGATAATGATCCCCGTCACCTTGCTTTATCATGTCATCCCTAAGTTTCTTAATCCCTGACAATTCTTTCTCTGCTTGAGCCAGTTTTTCATTTGCGTTCTCAAATACTGCAAAAGCCTTATTAAGTGCCACCTGCACATCTGCCAACTGTTTCTTTTTATCTGTAATAATATCTTCCAATTCCTGACTATCGGCAGCCAAAGCCTTATTATATTTTTCTTGTGCAATCCCTTCATCCATGATTCTATCTTTCAAGGATGTTACTATCGCTAAGGTCTTTTCTGCTTCCTCTCGTTCTGTTTTCAGCCGTATTTGTTGTTTATGAATCTCATCGCCCAATCGAGCTTCTCGTTCTTCTTTTAATTCAATTACAACGCCGATATCTTCAAGTTCCTGCTCCAGCTCTTTGACTTCGCGACTACGTTCCTGCTTTTTATAGTCCAGCACCGATAAATGCAGCTTATGCGTATCCAGCTTCTTCCAACCGATACCATATTTCTGCATTATCATGGCAATATCTTCTTTCTCTGCCTCCGACCACTGCTGCCATTCAGTATTACCCTTACCCTCACTTTCAAAGCCTCTGGATGCAAGTGCACCCTTCAGAGAATTCTTTGTTTCTAACCCTCTCTTGTTATCTGTTGAAAATGGTACAAAATCTATATGCACATGTGGCGTCTCTTCATCCATATGGATATAAACCCCAAATACATATATCTGTGTATTTCTACGGATAAATAGCTCCACATAATCTGTCAGTACCTTTACCGCAATATCAGACGCAGCACTTCCTACTCCGGTATCGTCTCTGTTCCCTATCTGCACAATGACTTCATAAAAAAGTTTCTCCTGCTTGCTTCTTGAAATCTTGTCATAATAATTCTTAATCTGCCTGTCTTTGCGTTTCTGCTTGGCATTATACTTTTTAAGGGAATCATCAAACAATTTGTGATATACCGTTTTCAAATCTTCATGCACAAGAGTGATATTATTTTTTGTTCTATCAGCATCCACATTTGCCGCAATAAATGCTCTTGTATTGTGACCAAGTGAACCTTCCCCATTCATAAAACTAATCGTTCTTTCCATCTGAAATCAACCTCCTTTTCCTATGTATGCGTACACCTCCTTCTTATCCGTAATTGTGCCGGATACGGCACATATCAGCAAATTTCCCAGGGAAGATTTTGTTACTTTTGTCAAAAGTAACGCAAAAGCACTTTTGACACCTGCGGTATCAAAAATGCAGACCCGCAAGCGGGTTTTGCGCCCTGCCGGGAGCTATAGTCGCGGATACGCGACATATTGTTTACCACCAGCAGCTCCACTTCATTTGAATTCTACAACTTGCCTCTATCCTGCCAAAGCACACAAGAACATCTCTATACTCTGACAGGAATAAATGAGCTATGTATCGTGCCATTCTTTACATCTAGTGAAAGCAATTCACCACATCATGTAATACAACTTCCTCTGCTATCAGCCTTGCTTCCATTCTCAGCCTATACATTTCTGTAAAAGAATTTTTATTCTTCGGCTTATGCTTTTGCAGCCATTCTGTTTCAATATCCTCAAGCAATTCATAAGCCACTTCATTTACCTCTGCTGCTTTTTGGTTCAGTTCCCCGAATCGCAACAGACTTCGGTACCTCTGTGGATATTTTGACTTCAAATATTGCATCCACATGCGTCCGTATTTTCCAACATTTGCACCATCTTCCTTAATATCTAATGCAATTAACGGATAAAACAATCCGTCTCTTTCCTCATACTGAACTCCTATTTTTTCAAATAATGTTTGCTGTCCCATGGCAATCGCTTCCTTTCGATATTCAACACATTTTTAATCTTCATCACTAACTGTCAGCCTCTCCATACCTGCCAGAGTACGAGGCGTTTCGCGAAACGCCCAATATCTCCAGCATTGTCCGTATTGGTGTCAGTAGCTCCGAATCCATCTCGTCCGCTTTTTGTAACCGTTCCAGTTCCGCTTCAATATGCTGCAGATTCTGCCGAAATGATACCAGCATTAGCGGATTGCCTATAGCCACAACCTTCTGATACAGAATGCTTTGGATGATATACTCTTGTCTTGTCCTGCACCCACACATCTTTACGCGGTTTGTAAGTTCCTCATTTTCTTCTGGTGACAAGCGAAATGCCACTGTCACCGTTCTCCATCTGTTTTTTGCATCTCTATTTTTTTCTGACATTGATAAGTTCCTCCCTTTCTGAATCCAGATGCACAGCCATATCTGACTGTACCGTTGGAAATAAATGTGCATAATGATAAGTGATATCCACTGCCTCATGTCCTACTCTTTCAGCAATCGCAAGTGCCGAATAGCCCATATGAATCAGCAGTGAAATGTGTGAATGCCTGAGTCCATGAATCTTGATTCTCTTAACACCTGCCAGCTTTGCGCCTCTGTCCATCTCGTGATGCAAATAACTTTTGAAATGGTGAAAATCCTATCATCATTTCTAATGCCATCCAATCTACTGATAAAATCTTCAATTTCAAGAGCAAGAAAATCCGGCATAACAATCACTCGATTACTCTTCGGTGTCTTCGGATCTGTAATTACATCCTTCCCCTCCAGCCTTTGATACGATTTATTGATGCGAAGTGTTTTCTTCGTAAAATCAAAATCGTTAGGTGTCAGTGCCAGCAGCTCTGCTTTTGTCAATATAAGTCTAAAAAAAATTTGCTTTTAATTCGCAAAAAGCACCACTGTTTTCATCCAGTGATGCTCCATGCGAACAATCTTATTCCGTTTATGCTTTTTCTTCTTTGTAGAAAATGTCATCCATCTTCCAGCTTATCTCCATACGACCTGGTTCATAAATAAAGACTTTCTCAATAATCTTTGACAGCTGTATTTTGTCAAAATCCTGCAATGCTGCAATCTCATTTACTTCCATTTCTTTTTCTGTTGCTTCATCACATTTTTTCTTCGCTACTGCAATCTCATTCTCCAATTCTGCTATCTGCAAAGTGATTTCTGAAATACGGGAAGTCGTTTTTTCCAGTTCTTCCATATACCCTTCCTTGTCCAACACTTCTGAACGATAATCAGAATACAGTTTCATTTTTCTTGACGAGAGTCGCTTTTTTTCACTTTCCAGTGTTGCGATATTTTCTTCTTTCAAAATTGTTTTATGCCATTCACTTTTCTTTTTCTCAAGATTTTCCGAAATGAGTTGTGCCATATTTCTGGCTGCATCCAGTACTGTTTCTTCTGCTTCTTTCCTGTCCATTTTACTTTCCGCACACCCACTAAGACCGCTGATATGTGCCTGCATACAGCGATACCCAGTCTCTCTGCTGGTAAAACCAAGTCTTCTTCCACAGGTCGGACAAAAGAAAATAGGGCAGGCTACTCCTCTTTTTGTAAGAACTCTTTTCTGGTTAGTAAACGCTTTCTCATTTGCTTTCCGGAATAATTCATCGGATATAATTGGTTCATGTGCATTTTCTACAACAATCCACTCCTCTTTATCATTGGAAACCAATTTATTGCTTCCTGTTCTTGCCACTCTCTTTTTATTCCAAATAATTTTTCCAAGATACACTTCATTTTTGAGCATATCTGAGATTGTTGTAACTGACCAGAGTTTCTTTTCTTTTTCGTTTTCTCTGTGCATTTTTATACCTTTTCTGCACATATACTCCCGGCATGTAAGCACATGGGTTTCGTTCAGATATTTTGCTATCTGTCCTTTTGTTTTCCCATCTGCCGCCATTGTGAATATCAGTTTTACTATTTCAGCCGCTTCTGGGTCTATAACCAGATGATGCTTATCTTCTGGATCTTTAATATATCCATATTTGGGAAAAGCCGGCATATATTCACCGTTTTTAGCATGTGTTTTCATAGCAGAACGAACTTTTCTGGACAAATCTCTGCTGTACATTGCATTCAGCATATTTTTTAACGCTACACTCATTCCTCCAGTAAAGCCAGAGGAATTGATACTGTCAAAGCCATCGTTAATTGAGATAATTCGAATACCAAGGACTGGCAGGATTTTTTCCAGATAATTCCCCACTTCCAGATAATCTCTTCCAAATCTTGAAAAGTCCTTTATAACAATACTTTTTATACGTCCTGCTTTTGCATCTTCCATCATCCTCTGAAAGCCAGGACGGTTAAAGTTTGTACCACTGTACCCATCGTCTACATATTCAACTACTGGACAGTTAGTAAATTCGTCCTGTTTTTTGATAAATTCGTTTATCAGCATTCTCTGTGCGCTGACACTGTTACTTTCGGCTTTTATACTGCCATCTACATCATTATCCTCCGACGAAAGTCTGATATAAACAGCGATACATTCTGTTACTGGCATAACTCAGCCTCCCGTTCTTTTGCATATTTTCTTAATTCTTCCAACATATCATCATACACCAAACGTACCGTAATAGAACCGCTTTCATGTATTTCGATTTTTTCTACAAAAGCATTGACCATTTCCTTTGTCAGCGTTCTCGTATTGCGGTATTTATTGATCAATGTTTCCCATTCTTCCTCTGTTTGAAAATTTTTTTCATATCCAACCTGATGCTTTAATAAAATCTCCATGTTATTCTGGATCTCTTTTTCTGTTTCCGCATCCTGCTTTGAAAATGTTTCATACTGCTCTGCATCAATAATACGGCACACATAATCCTCAAACAATCTTTCCCGGTGTACTGCCACTTTTTCCAGTTCTTTCCGGCATTTCTTGATTTCCCTGTTAAACACATCATATTTTTTAATGCTTTCCTGTCTTTGATTCAACCGCCGAATCAAATCTACATTTTCAACATATACATTGATATGTGCACGTATCACACGCAGTACATAATCATTCACTTCCAAATCAGTGATAGAATGTGGCGTACACTTCCCGTGGAGCTTATTATTTCCACAGTAAAACCTACGATGATTGCCTTTTGTTTTCCCATATAAATACATGGTTTTTCCACAGTCTGCACATACAATTTTCTGCTTGAAAAAGTTGAAGTCTCTTACATTATTGCCATTTGATTTACGAGCTTCATTAACCCGTTTTACGATATGACCAATCTTTTCCTGTACCTCATCAAAATCCTTTCTGCTCACAAGTGCCTCATGGGTATTTTTGATAATGATCCATTCTTCTTTCTGATTCATTTTCTGTCTCTGTGCTGCCCAGGAATCATTGGTAAACTGATTATGCACACTATCACCGGCATAATATTGATTCTCAAGGATTTTGTGGACTGTTCCTCCACTCCATGTCCATGTCGCTGACTTTTCATTTGCTTTTCCTGCTTTATCCAGCTTGTAGGCTTTCGGGCAGAGATACCCATCCGCATTTAATTTCCGGGCAATCTCTGCATAAGTCATTCCATCAATAAAATACTGAAATATCTTTTTCACCACTGGTGCCGCTACCGGATCTGGAATCAGCTGATGAGGATTATCCTTGTCTTTTTCATAACCATAAGCCATCTGACCGGAAGGAAATTCGCCATTTGCCCAGCTCGTCCGGTATGAACTTCTTATTTTCTTTGCCAAATCTCTGGAATAAAACTCATTATACACGTTTGACATGCTGATCAGCAGGCTTATGTCATCTCTGAACGAATCATAATGATCATTCACCGAAATAAAACGCACATTAAAGAATGGGAACACTCTTTCAATATAGCTTCCTGCCTCTACATAATTTCTTCCAAGTCTAGAAAGATCTTTAACAATAACACAGTCAATATTTCCCTCTTTGATGTCCTGCATCATCTCATTAAAACCATCTCTCTCAAAATTAGTTCCGGTTTTAGATATATCATAATATTCCTTTGCAACCACGATATCTTTCTGTTCTTTTACGAAATTATGAAGCAGAACCATCTGCGTTTCTATCGTATTTCTTTCTCTGTTCTTTTCACTCTCATAGGAAAGCCTTGCATAAAGGGCTGCATGTGAAACTTTTTCACACTGGTTTTCAGCTTCTGTAACCAAATTTTCTTTATTTCCAACATTCACATAATCTACTTTTCTTGATTTTCGAGCCATTTATACGACCTCCCTCTTTTGAATTTCTATTCTTCCGTCCATACCTGTGCTGACATCGCATCCCACCGACTGTATCTGCCGTAACAAAGATTGATAACAATCATCAAAATTAAATCTGACTTCAATATGTTTTTTGTCATATACTAATATCTGGTCAATCAGTTCAACAGCAACAGTTCTTGTAAGTTCCTGTATATTCTGATGCTCGGCAAAATAATCCAGCCAATGATATTTATCACTTTTTGATTCCAGGACTTCACTGATCTGCTGATCAATGCTTCGGACTGCTTCCTCGGCTTTTTTCCGTTTTTCTGTGTACCCGTCATGAAGCTCTTTATAATCTTCTTTTGAAATGATTCCTTCACGGAAATCCTCATATAGATAATCTCTTAACTCCCGGCATCGCACGGCTTCTTTTTCTTTTGCTTCTTTTCTAATTTCCAGTTCTTTTATATCCAATTCTTGAAATGGTACTTCATGGATAAAATCCATGATTTTTTTCATATCAAGGATATTTTCAATATGGATTTTTACCAGTTCCAATACTGTTTCTTCTAGTTTGCCCATTGGTATTCTGTGTGCTGCACACGCTTTCGTAGCCGCATGTCTGGAACAGATATAGTAAGCGTATACCTTTCCTCCTGCCGGAACATCCCGTTTGATCATCATTGCCCCACAGTCTCCACAAACCACAAGTCCAGATAATGGATATACCTTTTCCTCGTTCGGAGAAGTCCTTGTATCTATCCCTAATAATCTCTGCACCAGTGCAAATTCTCGTTCTGATACGATAGCCTCATGGTTTTTTTCAATTCTAACCCAATCTGTCTCCGGCTTTTTCATCAATTTTTTTACTTTATGGTTTGGTGTTGTTCTTTTTCCCTGCACCAGAGTTCCAGTGTATACTTCATTTTCAAGGATTCTTTTTACCGACATGGCGCTCCATTCTGCCTGTTCGTGTGTTTTAAAATTATCCTGAATCCTTATTCCAAGACTGTGCTTGTATTCCATTGGTGAAAGAACACCCTGTTTGTTCAATGCATTGGCAATTGCTGTCTGGCTCATACCTGATAATTTCATGCGGTAAATTTCTTTGACGATACCTGCCGCATATGCATCTATCACCAGTTTGTTTTTATTATCTGAATCTTTCTGGTAGCCATACGGTGTAAACGCTCCGATATATTCCCCATTTTTTCTCTTTACTTCCAGGTGGCTTCTTATTTTGATAGAAATGTCACGGCAATATGCATCGTTAATGAGATTCTTGAAGGGAATCACGATTTCGTCTGCCTGACTTTTCCCTTCCAGGCTGTCATAATGATCATTGACCGCAATAAACCGCACGCCAAGTGCCGGAAATAATCTTTCGATATATTTTCCGGCATCAATATACTCACGTCCAAAACGGGAAAGGTCTTTTACAACGACACAATCCACAATTCCTTTTTTGATATCTTCCAGCATCATCTGAAATGCAGGACGTTCAAAATTAGAACCGCTGTAACCGTCATCCACCCGTTCTGATACAACAACTATATCCTTTTTATCTTTTAGGAAATTTTTTATCAGATCTTTCTGATTTGAGATACTGTTGCTTTCACGCTTTCCAGCAGTAGCAACATCGCCATCTTCTTTCGATAAACGAACATAAATGGCTGCATGATAGATTTTCTTTGAATTGTTAATTTGATTCATCTTCATCCTCCTTAGTTTTACCTTTCCATCAACATTGGTAAAACCCAGAGGGTGAGTCGATTTTGTCCTAATAGAAATGAGGAGTCCTGAATTCCTCGCCTCCATATTAACATAACTCTTCAGATTTTACCACCACTTTTTATACAGAAAGCAAAAGTTCCTCAAATGCATCTTCAAAAGATACTCCATTGTTTGCAAACCGTATTTTCACTTTTACATTTCCTATACAGACAAGATAGGGATTTCCCACTTGTCTAAGATATTGAGCTATTCTTTTTTCTTTCGTCTGATTCCGGTCAATCCTTATTTTTCGGATGTCCTTCAATTCCTTCAGATCTACATCATCAAAATCCGTTTCCAGATAGTTTCTATATTCCTCTGCCGTCATGCCCTTCTCCTTCCATTCCCATCTGAATCCGTACTGCTTTCAGTACCCGATCCAGGCTCCACTTATTTACTCTTCCGCATTTCTCAATAATACATTTCGTAGAAATGCTCATAACCTGTTCAGCCAGTGCCAGGCTTCCTTTTCGGATTCCCGTCATATCATATTTGCTGATAAATACATGTGTTGGCAAATACCGCTTCTTATATATTCTTGACGTCAGCGGAACTACTGTAATGACTGAACTGTATGTATTAGCTTTGTTGTTACTTACTACGATCACCGGTCTTACTCCACCCTGAACCGAAGTTGTCGGGAACATACCGAGATCCGCCCATAAGATATCTCCTCTTCGAATCGTCACTTGTCATCTCTCCAATCTTTTTTTATTTGTAAAGCATTCATAGCGCTATATTGGCTCCACAGGAATACGGCAGAGTTCCTTTCCAAGACGGAAAGCTCTGCCGCATAACCTCTATAGCCAATTTGATTATTAAACAGTGCTCGCTCGATTCTATTTATCCTCGATACCCCGAATCGTTACTCCCGCATATGCAGGAAGGGAATAATAACCTGCCCGGATGCATACTCCGGACCACAACCCGGAAACTCTCGTTTCCAGGCTCCAGCAGTTCATAGGTTTACCAGTTACAGACTTCTCAGGATCTGCAAGTGTATCGCATCTCATACATATCATCGCATCACCAGCCTGCCAGCTGGCTTCGGTCAGTGCTTTTTCGCAGCATTACGGACTGAACTAAAAATCTTTGTTTTGTCTTATAATCCTATAGCGGCATCTTCCTCGTGCTCTTTGCATGAAATGTCACGTCAGTTATTATTGGATATTCAGTTATCATGGTTCATTTTAGGAAGTCCTTTAACTTCCTCTAATTACTAAAGTCAAATGACTTTGGCAGATGCAAAAGATTTTGAAAAATTTTTTAAAAAAATTTATTCATATACATTTCACGCATCTTATTAAGAGTGGATTTCAGCTTGTATGACAGCATCTGTCTGGAAATCCCCATAATCTCCGCCATCTGTGTCTGTGTCTTGTTTTCAAAGAAAATGCCATAAATAATCATGCGTTCCTCTGAGTTCAGTTGATTGATCACTGTGTGAATATCCTGCTGTTCCATTTTTGTCAGTACACAGTGCTCCACATCACAGTTCAGATCTGGAAAATCCTCAATCATGAAGCCTTCTCCATCAATGGACTGACCGCTGTAAGGTACTTCTCTCAGCATCTTATCCACAACCTCACCCAGTTCATTCTTAATCTCAACTTTTTTTGCCTTGCTGCTTCTGTAAAAATTATTCATCGCATACGCAACTTCTTTTGTAATCTCGATCATTTCTCCATCAATATTTGCGTAATACTTTCCTTCGTAAAAATATGGGTGTTCAATATACATATCCGTTCCTCCTGAATTTGAAATCTTGTTGCTCGTTTCAAATCCAGAAGGCGGACCTCTGTTTAGGATCATGCCTGCTCCGCCTTTATCCTGCCGGGATACGCCCGCAGTTATTGGCTGAGAAATTCAGGCACGAAAAAAAGCCCCAGTAGTTTTTTCTTAACTACTGAGGCTTTCGTCTCTTTATTGTATTCAGTTATCTATGCCTTCTTTCATCAGCATAATCATTGTATCAGGATAAAGTTCACAAAGTATCCGCAATATATTCCCATAAGTTCATATCATTATTGGAATCGTACATATTTCAGTATAAAAAGTTCACCGTGTTATTCTTCTACTTCTTTTCCATCTATATATAGTTGAAATTTATCAGGATGATTGACTACATCATAGTCCTTTCCGTATTCTACAGGTCTATATTCGGCTGTCATTACCGATTCCCCATCTTCAATATCCTCTTTCCATAAATAGATGTTCATATCAAGACTCGTCGCATATCCCCTGTCTGTGGAGAATTTTGTCGAATAAAATGAATCATCCTTGTACATCTGCAAAAGTTCTCTTGCAAAAGCTTCTTTATCCCCGATATGTCCCCGGTTAGCAACCACTGTAATATTTTCATCTCGATTTACGGAAAATGTTCCAACTACATCCGGTTCGCCTTCCTTATGACCAGATTCAGATTTCCCATAAATACTTCCTGCAGCAATTATCAAGATCACTGCTCCTGAGATCACTGCAATTATCTTTTTCTTCATATTTTTATTTTCCTTTTAGTTTTTTTTACTGCGTAATTGATTACTTCTTCCGGTGTAGGTCTTTCTCCTTTAAGTGTCATTTTCTTCCATTCTTCCTGCACGGCCGGATCAGGATTATCAAATCCTGTATCTATGGCTATCTGCATTTCTCTGCGTACTTCTTCTGGTGTCGTATTGTACTTTTCTGCAATCTTCTCATAAATATTTTTTTCTCTCATTTACCCGCCCTCCAGTTTCAAAGAATTATTTATAGTTCTTTAGAACTACTATATCATGATTATCACTATGAAAAAAGATTTTTTCACAAACGAATCCATAAAAAAGAATAAAAAAAAGAAGAGCTTAATGCCCTTCGATTTCAATGCCTATTTCATTAGTCTACCAAAGCTCTGACCGCATTTAAAATTCTTTTCTGCTCGTCCTTTGGCAATTTTTCTATCATATCAGATAATTCATTAGTAACACCTGTGACAGAATGTGTCACAACATCTATCAGTAGCGCATCAGCCGATACATCAAGTGCATTGGCAATTGCTACAAAGGTATCCAACTTTGTTACTTTCAGTCCTCTTTCTATCACACTGACATGTGTTGTACTTAAATTTACCAGCGCCGCCAGTTCTTCCTGTGTAAGATTTTTTGCTTCTCTTGCTGCTTTAATTCGCTGACCAACCGCTTTTAAATCCATCATAGCACCTCCTTCAGAACGATAATTCGGTCTAAAATTAGTATACTGATGGATAATTGAAAGATACAGAATCCGCAAATCAAGTTGTAGTTCTATAGAACTAATTTTCATTTTTTATACATGCAACACACAAAAAAGCCACCAGAAGAATTAGTATCCTCTGGTAGCTCCATTAAAATTTATCATTTGTTAATGTGCAACACTCATGCTCTCATCAATCCATTTCTGCACCATTTGAACACTCACATTAAGATAGTGGGCTATTTTATCAACTTTCATTCCATCCGCAGCCATGGATAATGCTGAGGCTTTTGCTTTTTTCAGCTCACCACTTTCAATACCTTCACTATAAATCTGTTCCATCTCACGGCACATGAATTCCACCCCTTTCTGTGTTTCCTTCAATTCGTATACTCTGTCAGCAAGTATCTTACTGTGCATATCTTCTGCATTCTTACAGTGAAGATCATGCATCAGTCTGCCTAATTCTGTATCCTCTTGTTTCTTAGAATTTACATAGATAATATGAGCTTCATCCTTAAAATTCTCACTGACTTCTTCGATTTTCCTGTCTATATGATAAATCGGAAGTCCGTATCCAAGTGCATCGTCTCTGGTGATAAAAATCACGTAGCTTTCCGGAAGGTCATCAAAATCCTGTCCTGGATTTAATGTGTTCATATCCATCAGACCACTATGATACCTTGCTCTTTTGGGAGATGCCCCTTCGTTGTCCTGTTGGATTTCTACATCCATCTGCTTGCCTTCAGAATCTCTGGCAACACAGTCCAGAATAGCTGAACGCCCCTGCAAATTCTTATAGTCTTTCTGCAGAACTTGATCAATCACTTTCAGATCCTTTTTATTCATAATTACCTGCAGAACATATTCTGTACATTCCCGTTTCTTGAATACATTCCGCATAAACACATCGCTCATGATGGTAAGGTCTTTTAAGATACCCTTGTATCTTTCGTAACGTGTTTCCAATTCTTCTGTTTTCACGATTTCTTCTTTCGCCACGTCCATTCTCGCCTCCATTCTTTGCTATGTCAGGATAGGTTCCTAAATGTCTCCTATCCCAATTTCATCTTAACATCAAAATCAGCTTTTCACAAGCCACTATTTTATCCTACACCACTTGAAAACAATAATTTCCAATCAGTTTCATCCAACTATTATATTTATTCTTTTCACACACCTTTCGGCAAATTTCATTTTCCATCAATACACAGAACATCTTATCATAATCAAATGCCCAAACAGCACCATTCACATGGTTTTCCACTGCTTTCTGATCTATGCTTTTCAAGCGTGTGACCATTTTCTCAATTTCTCCATTTCCCAAGTTACCGATATTTTTGCAGATAAACCGAAAGAAATTCAACGTTGCATATTCGTCATGCCAATGGAACTCTTCTGGATTGTTTTTAATTTTACTGACTCGCTGCTGTTCTTTGATTATCTGAGCAGCTACACCTTTCATCGAATCTTCGTATCTCATATTATTCACCTACTCTTCCTCAACGCCCAGTGACGGTTTAAATCTTTTATCCTTTGCCTGCGGTACCACGATCTCATAAAAATAAAATCCTAAATACCCAAGTGCCTGCTTCTTCATTTTATAAAAAGAAGTCCTGCCTATTCCTAACTCCTGCTGTACTTCCACATCTGTCTTATTATAATGACTGCAAAAACAGGAATGAAGGATTTCACTGAGCATCACACCATTCGGTGCATAGAACTTCACCAAAGTCATTCCCCGATAGATCATGTCCGACAATCCATAAATAATCATCAGATTATTCATCTCCCGGTGCATCTTTGGCACATTCAGCTGGTTGTTATAAATGCTCAGATAACTTAATGCATATGCCATATCTTCGTTGATTTTCTCCTGGCATTCCATATCCAGTTCTTCTAACACAATCTGATTTTCCAAAATCAATTTCTGATAGCTTGTCATCAATTCTTTAATATCAGTATAATGTCTTTCGATTGTAACTTCCAGATAATCCTGTGCATGACTTGCCATCTGGAAGGTAATTTCTTTCATTGATTTAATTGCATAATCTCTGTCTGTCATCAGTTTCAAAATCTCCTTATCATCATCACACTAACTGGCGGTCTTTCAGACCAGTTCGCTTTCCCCATGATTTTGATGGGAAGCAATTACTTACTATAACTTGCAGAAGCGGATATCCAAAAGGCATTGTGGGAGCTGCCTTTGCTGACCGGAATCCCTCTTCTTATGTAAAACCTGCAGGAATATAAAGGGAAAGTGACTATCCCTGCCGGTTAATAATCCAAATAATATCGTCTATACCAATCTCTCCTTATGCTGTTTTTCTCTCCATAAACCATTTATCCACTTCGTAAAACAAGTGGCTTTCCTGCCCCTGTATCATACAGGTGTACATCATTCCTACACCGCCTGCCTTTCTGCTGGCGCATCGCTCGATTTTCAAAATTCTGTCAATGCTATACTTTCTTCCATCCTCCCATGTAAAAAATATGGGAACCAGCTGTCCGTCTTTACGAAACTCTGCTACTACATCTACATATACTTTGTTCATGCCGACACCTCTCTATAAAATCTCAATTGCTCTTGGCGATGCCGGGATTCTGCGGATATATCCATTTAACTCCAACTGTTTGATTCTGGAAAAATGCTGATGATGTTGATTTCACCCCGATCAATTTTCCAAATTCCCGTATTGTCGGTGGATATCCATGCTCCTTCATATAATTCAAAATACACTGATAACTTTCTTCCTGTTTTCTGGTTAATGCTTTTTTCAAATCTATCCCTCCAATTACCCATGAAAATAACTGTGTGGATGGACCGTGTGCGTACCAGCGTCTAAGTGGGATAAGACTTTATCCTGATACATTGCCGCTCGCTGTATACTGAAATATCCAAACCGTCGTCTGATTTCATCTACAGTACGATCCAGCTTCTCTAACTTTTCCTTTTTCTCCTGATTTCCAAATAAATCCAACTGCACGGGAATATCATCTAACACAAGATCCGCAGCTCGGATTCCCAGGCTTCTAATAGAATGTTCCCATTTGTAATTATCTTTAAATAGCCGAAATGCTGCAGTTACAATCTCGTTTGTAATATTCGTTGGCTGTCGTAAATGTATCTGTCTGGAAAAACTATACAATCCATTATCTCGAACTGTAATTTCTACTGTTTTGCATTTAAATCCATGTTTCCGCAATCGTGCAGCTACACTTTCTGCCAATGCTATTTGAATGATCCATACATCCAGATCATTTTCCAGATCTCTCGGTGTTGTAGTGCTATTACCTATCGACTTTACTGGTGCTTCATATCCTTCCTTGCAAACCGGATCTTCATCCCAGCCATTTGCAAAAGCCCATAATACATTTCCTATTTTTCCAAAATGACTCTCTAACAACTTTTCGTCTGATTCCGCAAGTTGCCCGATTGACCGGATCCCAAATTTTGCAATTTCTTATTTGTCTTTCTTCCGACATAAAGCAAATCTGACGCTGGAAGCTGCCATATCCTGTCTTTATAATTTTCTCGATTAAACTCTGTGATTGCATCCGGCTTTTTATAATCTGAACCAAGTTTCGCATAAATCTTATTCCAGGAAATCCCAATACTTACCGTTACACCCAGTTCGTGTTTAATCCGATGGCTGATTTCTCTTGCAATCGTCATCCCGCTTCCTTTCAGATTTCTGCTGTCCGATACATCCAGCCAGGCTTCATCAATTCCATATGGCTCAATTTTGTCTGTATACTCTGAATAGATTTCTCTTGCCATCTGTGAAAATCGCAAATATAAATCCATCCGTGGCGGTACAAATATGATTTCGGACAAATCTGTTTCGCCTGCCATAATGCCATTCCGGTCTTTACACCTTTTTCGCTTTGCAATATAATTTGCTGTCAGCACAATCCCATGTCTGGCTTCCGGATCGCCACCGACTGCCAGCGGCATTCCGGCAAATTCCGGATGATGTAACATTTCTACACTGGCATAAAAACAGTTCATATCACTATGCAGGATCACACGCTCACTCAAACTTTTTCACCTCCCAGCTGTTTCCTTCAACATGATGTCTTATCAATTTCTGTATGTTTAGTATATATCGACATTCCGGAGATAGTCAAGTAACATCTTGGTTGCGTTTTCTCCATTTTGGAGATTATTATTGATTTTATTTCTAACATACGGTATAATGCATATAGAAAATTCAAATAGAAATGAGGCGAACAAATGCGTGATTTCGGGGAAATATTAGCAGAAAACAGAAAAAAGAAAGGATACTCTCAATCAGATCTGGTAGACCTGCTTTCTCAGGAAGGTATTCAGGTCACTACAAAAGCAATCTCCAAATGGGAGACCAATGCACGAGAACCAGCTTTACATGTTTTCCTGACACTTTGCCAGTTACTTGATATCGAAGATATATATGAATCCTTCTTTGGAGAAAATCCATATAACATTATGAGTGGATTGAATGAAGAAGGCAGAAATAAATTGATTGAATTTGCTGATATTTTGAAAGCTTCTAAAAAGTTTTCTCCACTGTCTGCAAAGATTATCCCATTCCATCATCCTGTAGAAATTACCTGGGAACCAGTTTCTGCTGGTACTGGAAATTACCTGGAAGATTCTGTAAAAGAAACTTATGACGTAGGACACCTTGCTCCTGAGCAGACTGACTTTGGTGTACGGATCTCCGGTGACAGTATGGAACCACTTTATCATACAGGCGATGTCGCATGGATTCAGAAAAAAGATTCTCTTGCTAATGGTGAAATTGGAATCTTCTATCTCAACGGTAATACTTACATCAAGGAATTACACGATGAGCCAGATGGTGTTTATCTGATTTCTTTAAATCAAAAATATCGTCCTATCCAAGTTTTGGAATCTGACTCTTTTAAGATTTTTGGAAAAGTAATCGGAAAATGCAAAGGTGCAGAAATTCCGGGATTCCATTAGATTTCAACAGCAGGTTCATGATCCTGCTGATAACAATAAGCAAAGGAAGTGATTGAATGGCAATCAATAATACACTAAAAGATATTCGTGAAGAACGAAATCTCATTCAAGCAGATTTGGCTGAAGCCATAGGTTCCTGCAGCCAGACTATAGGCCGCATCGAACGTGGAGAACGTAATCCCTCTCTTGAGATTGCAATCCGGCTGGCACATTACCTGAAAGTGCCTGTAGAAGATATTTTTCAAGTTGAAGATTGAAGCACAACAGCCAGAAAACCGAGGAGTAAAATCCCCGGTTTTCCTTTTGCTCAAAAATTAGTGTAATCCTTTTACAAAGTCCACTGCGTTTTTCATATCTTCTTCATTAGGATGGTCTTTAGCAATACCTCCAACCAGTTTAAATGGTCCGAATGTGTCATACCCTTTACAACCAAATTTTCCAACCACACTGGCATGTTTTTTATCCAAAATCTGCTCTATGGATTTATAATTCGCACTTCCACCATAAGTACAGATCAGAAATACCCTTTTTGTCGTCCGGTAGATTCTTTTCTGCAAATCTCAATATCGACTGATGAAATTTTGAAAAATAGATTCCTGATGCAAACCCAATCATATCATAACTGCTCAGAACTGCATCTGGCTGTTTTACAGCATCAATTAAATCAACCTGGCACTCTTCTGTTACGCCCATTACTAATTTTTCTGTATTTCTATGATGTACAGATGCATATACGATTGCTTTTCTCATTTATTTTCCTTTCTGCCTGCTCCATCAATCAGGTCATAACTCATATCTAAAAAGTCCAGTACCTTTGCTTCACTGACCGAACCATCCAGTAAAATCGTAATCCAATGCTGCTTATTCATATGGTGTCCAGGTAAAAAGCCATAAGTCTGAATAATCATATTTGTCATGTCCGGATTACACTTTACATCCATGATATCAACCAGCTCTTTTCCTTCTAATCCCAGTTTCGATTTTTCAACTGTCATGATCACTGCATACCATTTTCCATTTTTATGTCGGAGTACTGCACTGTCCGGTAGTTTACTCCATAGATATTCCGGAAGTGTGCCATACTGTTTCTGCACATATTCAAATATTTCTTCTTTCTTCACAATCCATTCAACTCCTGATTCTTCTGATATCCTGTCCATAATCTTACCACATTTTTGTTCCCTATACTACCTGTCAAATTCTTTTGCATTTTCCCGGTTCTCCTGACTTTAACTAATAGAGGGATAAAACAGCAAGGACAGGAAGTGAGGATACACTTCCGGGAAATCCCAATTTAGGGAACCCTGCCCTAAATTGAAAAAAGCTGAAAGCAACGATACTACTACCTTCTCAGAAAGGAGAACACGCCAATGGCTGAAAGAAAGAGAAGCAAAGAAATCCATTTCTATGTCACAGAAGAAGAACGGAAGCTTATCCGTAGAAAGATGATTGAATCAAAGACCAAAAACATGGGAGCTTATCTTCGCAAAATGGCAATCGACGGTTACATCGTCAACACAGATACCACTCCACTGAAGAAACAGTATGAGGAAATGCACAAGATTGGTGTAAATATCAACCAGATTGCAAAAAAGGTAAATACCACCGGAGATCTATATCCGGAAGAAATGCAAGAATTGAAAGAGATGGTGAAAGAATTATGGCGTATCTTAAGATCTTCCCCATTAAAGTAACAGACAAGAAAGCTCTGGACTACATCACAAATCCAGATAAAACAGAAGAAAAACTGTTAGTTTCCAGTTTTGGCTGTTCCCCGGAAACTGCAGATCTTGAATTTTCTATGACAAGAGAAATGGCAAAAAAGAATGGAATGGATAAAGGTGATAACCTGGCATTTCATCTGATCCAGTCATTTAAACCTGGAGAAGTTGATGCCGAAACTGCCCATCGCTTAGGGCAACAATTTGCAGACGAAGTACTAAAAGGAAAATATGAGTATGTGATCAGCACCCACGTTGACAAAAATCATATTCACAATCACATCATCTTCAACGCTGCAAGCTTTGTTGATCATCACAAGTATGTTTCCAATAAGCGGAGCTACCATAAACTCTGCCGGATCAGTAATCGTATCTGCCATGAAAACGGACTTACCACCAGTATGCCAATCGGAGAAAAAGGCAAAAGCTATAAAGAGAACATGGAATATCATCGTGGCACCAGTTGGAAAGCCAAGCTACGTGTTGCGGTTGATAAGGCAATCTGGGCTTCCATCAACTATGAGGAATTTCTGCAAAAGATGCAGTTAGCCGGATATGAAATCCGCCAAGGAAAGCACCTGTCCTTCCGTGCACCAGAGCAGAAAAACTTCACTTATATGAAATCTCTCGGAAGCTATTATTCCGAAGAAAATGTTCGCATCCGCCTGGCAAAAAATCGTAGCAAAGTAAAAGCTCCAAAGCATCTGTCCAGAGAAGCCCGCCTGTATATCAATATCTCCACGTATGTTACAACCGGCAATCGAGAAGGATTTGAACGATGGGCAAAGCTCAATAATCTGAAAGAAGCGGCACGCACCTTCAACTATCTTTCCGAAAATAACCTGCTGAATTATGAAGATTTCCAACAGCATGTTTCTGATGTTGATGCTTCTGTTAAAGCGGCTGATCAAAGAATAACGCAAATCAACAGTGAGCTGAGCACACAGAAAATCATTCGGAAACACTGTGATTCTTACCGGCTTTGCCGTAAAGTGATTGAAGATTGCAGATCTGCTAAAAATCCAAAAGCATACCGAACCAAGCATCAGGCAGAATACCAGCTCCACGATTCACTAAAAAAAGAGCTTCAGGATCTCGGTGTTACCAAAATCCCAAGCTCTAATAAAATCCAGAATAGGATAGAAAATCTTGAATCTGAACAGGCTGCTACTGTCCGCGAAAAACAGGAATTACAGAAAAAACAGAAGACACTAGATATCATCCAGCAGAATTTCATTGCTTTGATGTATACTCCAAATGTAAAATCCGATTCACTTCAGACAAAACGAGAATCAGTACCTATCTCGAGAGATGAATGAGGGCACTTTGTGCCCTCATTCATCTTCTTCTGACTCTTCCCAAAGTTCCAATCTCATTTTTTCTTAATGTATAATGTGGCACATAACCAAATGTATAACATTTTCGATCTGTCCCTCCCTGCAATGGTCTATATAGAGAAGCGAACT